>VFQT010001254.1_pt1 | contig 31646 bp, 25 predicted proteins | sample 3512381 | NCBI WGS metagenome assembly VFQT01 (sample SAMN10412376, study PRJNA504923) | tailings metagenome | isolation source: Relicate 2 Philex TSF3 active mining site | place: Philippines: Tuba, Benguet | collected 2017-08-29
TCCTGTGTTCAAGAAAGTGATTCTTAGTAGTTTATTGCTCTTGTTTATTGTAATTTCAAACGGACAAATAACCATTACTCCCGGAGGAACTGCCGCCACAATCGTTTCGAATCTTGCGGGTAGTGGTATTCAAATGTCGAATGTTGTCATTAACTGTGGCCCTACGGCTTATGGTACATACACGGGTAATTTAGGGGCCGGAGGTGTTGGATTATCAAACGGGGGAATTGTCTTGACCACCGGTTCTGCAGTCGGAGCAGATGGCCCAAATGGTTCGGGCTCTACGAGTACGGCTGTTCCAGGTTATGACTTTGCTGACCCACAGTTAACCACCCAGCCGGGTTCTGGAAATCCTCCACCCTCAAATGACAATTGTGTTTTGGAATTTGATATGATTCCTGCTTGTGGGTCCTTGAGTTTATCTTTTGTATTTGGTTCGGAGGAATATCCTGAGTTTGTAACGGGTTCATTCAACGACGGATTTGGAATCTTTGTTTCTGGACCCGATCCAGCAGGAGGATCGTATAACAATTACAATATGGCAAGACTACCCAATGGGCAATTGGTGAGTATAGATAATGTAAATGCGAATGTAAATAGTGGTTACTACAATACCAATAATACTGGAGTCATGCAATATGACGGGTATACAGATGGGCTGTTAGCAACAATCAACACAACACCCTGTGCCTCCTACCACGTGAAAATCATTATTGCAGATGCCGGTGACCAAAGTTGGGATTCTGGTTTATTTTTGGGATACCAGAGTTTTCAATGTGCCACTCCCCCATTTACGGTCACTCCTACAATTACGGGGTCAATTTGTGGACCAAATGGCGCGGCTTCCATAAACGTTTCAGGAGGAGTTGGCCCGTTTGTATATTCTTGGACAGGTGTAACCGGACAACCAACAAATGGGACTTCCATTTCAAATGTTAATGCTGGAAATTATTCTGTTACGGTTACCGACCAAGGCTTATGCAACTCAACATTTACAACTCCGATTGTAATTCCAAACAACCCGGTACCGCCTGTTCTTTCACCCGTTACGGCTCAAGCCTCATGCGGATGCAATGGCAGTATCAACCTAAACATTTCCGGAGGAGTAGCTCCCTACAATATTGTTTGGACAGGCGGTCTTTCCGGAAGTAACCCAACCAATCTTTGTCCCGGAAACTACTCTGTAACCGTAACAGGTGCAAACAACTGTTCAGTAACACAAGCTTTCAACATAACAAATACGCAGGCCATTGTCACGGCTGCGGCTGTTGTTCCTACATTTTGTGCTGGCGGAAGCACAACCATTACGGCGGTGAATGGAGCCAATTACGATTGGACTCCGTCTACTGGTTTGAATACAACAAGTGGACCTACTGTAACAGCTAATCCAACTGTTTCAACAACTTATACAGTAACTTCTACATTAAATGGTTGTGTTCAATCGGTGAACGTTCCAATCACAGTCAACCCTCTTCCAATACTCACTTTGAACAGCCCTACTATTTGTGTTGGGGAAACTGCAACACTAACTGCTACCCCTTCTGTTTTAGGAGGTGGGAATATTGTTTGGTCCCCTGTCGGACTCATGGGAAGTTCAATCACTGTATCTCCTACTTCCACCACAACGTATACACCCTTTTATTTTGCAAACGGGTGTGGGAATGTTCCAGTACAAACCACTGTAACTGTAAATCCAATTCCAAGCATTACCGTTACAGACGATGTCATCTGCAATGGTGAAGCGGCTTCCATTACGGCTACCCCAGATCTAGCGGGAGGTATTTTCAATTGGTCAACTGCAGAGCAATCAGCTACTATTTCACCTTCCCCCACTAACACAACAACATATGATGTTACTTATACTTTAAATAACTGTACAAGTCCAAGTGTCACATCTACGGTTAATGTAAATGCCTTACCCTCTACGAATTTATCAACAACCCTTCCCTTGTGCGAAGGAGGAAATCTTGAATTATTTTCAGGAGATGTGCCCAATGGATTTTATGACTGGACGGGCCCTAACATGTTTGTTTCTAATGAACAAAATCCAATGATTGATAATGTTTCTTTGTTGAACGCTGGAACCTATACCTTAACCATCACCGCTGAAAATTGCAGCTCTGATTTCTCTATAGACATTGTGATAGATTCACAGACACCTTCGTTAATTGATCCCATTTCTCCACTTTGTGTTTCGGCTTCGAGCATAGATCTTAACTCTCCTAATGAACCTGGCCTATGGAACGGAGTGGGTATTATTGACCTTCTTACAGGAACTTTTGACCCTGCAACAAGTGGCTCCGGAGAACAAATTATCACATTTGACAGTGATGCTTATTGCACATCGTCTTCTGAGTTAACCATTGAAGTTTTTGAACAATACGACGCAACCATTACACAGCCGAGCCCGCTTTGTAACAATGCAGCACCGTTGACCTTGACTACGGTAGATAACAATGGCACATGGACGGGCACAGGAGTTGATGCGACCGGTACAATAACACCTTCCAACCTATCACCTGGTTTATATTCTGCTATTTATGAAATTTCGGGGTTGTGCGGAAATATTGATTCCATTTCCTTTGAAATTTTAAATGTTCCTGACGGAACCATTACTCCAGCAGGGCCATTTTGTCAATTCGACTTGCCACAAAACTTAACCGCCAATACTCCGGGAGGAACATGGAGTGGCCCGGGAATTACGAGTTCTTCCAATGGAACGTTTGGAAATACAAATACACCGGAAAACACATACACCATAACCTACACACTTGGAGGACAATGCGGAGGATCATGGAATACCGATATTGTAGTGTATGAAAACATTGATGCAACAATTAATAACGCAGGACCTTTCTGCGAAAACGAACCAATCTTCAACCTCACAGCGTTGAATACTGGCGGTGTATGGAGCGGCACAGGCACGATAACAGCTAACGGGGCAATTGACCCAGGGGGTCTTGGTCCGAATACCTATACATTCAATTATGACATCAACAACAATGGTTGTTTAACACATGATGAAATTGACATTGTCATACATCCACTTCCAATAGTATCTTTCGATGCTGATATCTTGGCGGGATGCGCTCCTCTCTCGGTTTCATTCCAAAACACCTCTGTAACTGCAAGTACAAGCTGTGTATGGTGGGCGAATGGTCAACCAATAGGAAACGGATGTAGCAATTTCAATTATACGTTTAATGATGTTGGTTGCTTTGATATTCAACTGACCAATACAGATGGCAACGGATGCAGCAATAGCACCAGTGTGGCAGATTACATCTGCACCGTTAATCCACCCGTTGCATCATTTACGTGGTTCCCTACAACTCCAGCTACCGTTGATCCAGAAGTAACTTTCACCAATCTTTCTTTGGGAAATCTGATAAACAATTGGACCATCAATGGTCAAACCAATTCAGAAATAAACCCAATCTATTTTATGCCTTCAGACATTGCTGAAACGTTTGATGCTTGCCTCTCAGTTGAGGGATTGTACGGATGTACAGATCAAGTATGTTACACAGTTACAGTTGACAGAGAAGAATTCATTTTTGTTCCGAATTCATTCACACCAGATCAAGATGGAATCAATGATGTATTTATGCCCGTCATGTCTGGTATTGATGAAGAAAATCCGAGCTACTACCTTGCAATTTATAATCGTTGGGGAGATTTAATTTTCGAAACTACCGATTACAAAAAAGCTTGGACGGGTAATGTGCATGATGGAGATTACTACGCACAAGACGGTGTCTATCTCTGGGTATTGAAAGTGAAATTAAGTGAAAGTGACCTTACACGAGAAATGCAAGGCCACGTTACTTTGGTTCGCTAATTAGAAGTTTATTTTTAATCCGGCAGATAAACTATACAATTCAGGCCCTTTGTTTTCTTTGAACACAGTGAGTAAACCCGATTGTAAATACCAAGTAAGAACATCTCCGAAACCAAAATCAGCGTATACGTCTACTTGAAACGGATTCAATCCATAGTTTCCCTCTAATCGCTGTTTTTTCTTTTCGCCGTCTTGTTCCCATTTGTAATAGGCATTACTGCCAATGAGATAGCTTCCAATGCATCCTATGCTTGAGTGAAATGCCGTATAGTCACCGTCGTTGTCCTTTCTCAATTTTCCATTGAATTGAAAAATAAATGGAACTTGTATGTAGTTTGCATTCAGCGTACTTCTCTTGTAACTTGGGGTAACTCCCGTAACGAAAGACAACGAATCTTGCTCTAGTAATTGATACTCTTTATTCAATGCAATTGTATTGAATTGGAACCCAAGTCCCGTGCAAATACGCACATGACTCTTATCTAAATCCCACGTTGCATTTACTACATTGAAACCAACATGGGAACTCACATTGCGTCTGGCTGTATTTCCCAACCATCCCTCAGTTTGAATTTTCTCTTTTTCATCCATGAAATACAAAAAGCCGTATCGTAAACCGCTGAACCCATACCAAGGAAAATCTTTAACCTGAGGTTTTTTCGGTCCATTTGAAACTTGTATTACAGCAGAAGAATCTGGATAAATATCAATCTTCATTTGTCCAATTCGCAAGCGCAGAGTATCGTCGCTTTTAGGCTGAATGGTGCTATCTCTAACTTCTTCTATGGAATTTGCCATGACATTTGAATGATACGTCAAGGCCACTAAGCATAGAACTGATAAAAACTTTTTCATAAAATTAAATTATAAGTGAATTGATTTTCCCTTGTAGGCTATTTGAATGTAATCCTCCTCTTCGTTATTCTTTGATCTGATCTTCTTCCAAACTTTTTTTGCTTTTTGGAGAAAAGAAGTTCGATTATCCCATTCCGATTTCAACCAAGATTTCACAGTAAGATACTCTCCTGTTTCTACAATCGCCATTTCCTCAGCGACCAAATTTTGCTGGAGCCCTTGAATAGAATCTTGTGCACACAAAATTGAATCTTCCTTCGCCAGTGCTATTGCATTATTGTTTATGTCTACATAAGTTGTTCCTTGAAATTGCGGGAGTCCCATATTAGGCCACCATTGGCCGTTGCTCCATTCCCATGGATTAAGATATACTTGTCCACCACAACCGTAGAAGGGGAAATTGGATAAATAAATTGGATCCCATTGAAATAAAGGCCAGTCAAAAATAAGAGAGTCAGCAGCAAATTTGGGCGCGTACGCACGAATGGATAAAAGACTATCTAGATTGCAGGGTTTCTCATTCTGAATTGAAATCTGTTGTTCATGTGTTGCAGCCACTTGATTTTGTTCTGTATACAATTGAGAAATTAAAAAAAACAACAAAGTTGCTGAAGCGGCTGAGGCTCCAATCCAATAGACCAATTGAAGTGCTCTTGTTTTCTTTAACTTAGCCTTCACCTCACTGTTTAATTGAGTTGCAGCACCCTCACTTCTGAGAATTTTTGATATTTTCTCTTCAGTCCATGCTTCTTTCCGAAGTTTTGATTTGTGGGGAAAGGATATGTTTTCTCTTGGCACTTTCATTTTACCCAATGTTCAGTTATGTATGATTTAAGCTCTGCCCTTCCTCTGTGGAGATACACTTTGACTTGACTTTCAGAGATTCCCGCAATTTCTGCAATTTCAGTATAGGCGTAATCTTCATAATCACGAAGTAAGATAAGCTGTTGCTGAATTAATGGCAATTGCTGAAGACCTTGATCAATTAAGCTTCTCAATTCTTCACTGTGGTCTTGTTCAACTGACGCTAAAACCGGATTGTAATCTTTTCGCAACTTCTCTTTTCTGCTCCAATCAATCATTCCGTTGTAGGTTGAACGAAACAGATATGACTTTGCTTTTTCAAATTCAACATTCTCACGTTTTAACCACAATCGTTCAAAAACATCTTGAACAAGATCTTCCGCCAATGCTGTATCTCTGAGCAATTTCAATGCGTAGGCATATACACGATCTGAAAAAACATCTACACACGCGTTGTACTCTTTGATTGTCATAATTCAAAAGCAAGACGCAGTAGAATTAAAAAAGTTACACGTGATTGGTCGAAAAAAAATTAAGGCTTTACCTCATTTCCGTTTACATCAATGGTAATCCATGGACTGTCCGATTCTTTTTGAACCTGAGCTTTACCTCCTGAAAATGCCTTAACATTGAAATATGTACATGGTATTACCTCGTTTCCTGCCTCATCCACAAATCCTTTTCTTCTTCCTTCAGGAAAGTTTATGCTCACTATCATTCTTCCATCAACATAACGACCGTCAATACCATCATATTTGCATGGCAAAACTAGTTTTCCTGAAGTGTTAACTCTTCCTGATTTTCCATTTTTCTTCACATTGGAAAGCCCGCGATTGAAATCACCAGTTTGCTCGTATTCAAAGGGTGTTGTCACTTGACCTAGCTTGTTTAGATGTCCCCACAAATTGTCTTTTTTTGCAATGACATATCCTTCTTGAAAATTCCCTGCCCAATCGTACTCAAACGGAATAATGGTTTCACCTTTTTCATTAATGAATCCATGCTTTCCATTGAGAACGGCATGTGCTAATCCTTCGCGGTAATATGCAATGCTTTCGAACTGAAAGGGAATAAGCACCGCTCCAGACTTACTTATAATTCCGAATTTGCCATTCAATTTTGTAATGGCACCTTCACCACTAAAACGAATTTCCGCCTCGTATTGAATGGGAAGAATTTCTTTACCGGCTTTATCAATGATTCCCCATTTACCATCTTTTTGCACTACCGATGATTCGGGTCCAAAATCGCTGATACGGTCGTAAACTACAGGAATAACAATTTGACCTTCTTTGTTTATGCAACCCATTTTTCCATCTTTATAAATGGTTGCTAGACCGCTCGAGTAATTTCCAATGCTGCCGTATTCTAATGGAAGGATTTTTTTTCCTTTTTTGTCGAAGCATCCGTATTTCTGATCTATTCCTACAACAAGCAAATCTGAAAATCGTAAACTGCGATAGTACCAATCATCTGCATCGGTATAAATGACTGGAAGTACTTCTTTTCCGGTCATATCAATAAATCCGTAATGCGTAGGATAGTCACCAAATATTTCTACTCGTGCTACACCATCAAGAAAAGACTCTATTTCGTCATAAATCATGGGAACAATAACTTTCCCCAATGTATCTATAACTCCATATTTATCATTTGTACGAAACTTCGCCAATCCATCGCGAAATTCATACACTCTGTAAATGTTGTTACTCGGGGTAAACACTCTTTTTTGAGCATCGTAGACTCCCTCAATTTGAGTTTGCGAGATTGCGGTATTGCTGATTAGCAGTAGTAGTATAGGACACCAAAGAGAAAATTTCATTTTGCGAATTAACGCAAAAAAAAATCACTCCGTTCAAATTATGGTTCAATGAGTAATCGCTGTTCAAATATGCGATCGTTCAATTTCAATTGAAGCAGATACACGCCTGGTTTTTGAAACAATTTCCAATTGTTTTCTATGGCGTATTTGCCTGGTTCAAATTTACCAAGTTTATCAGACGCCACACACTTGCCTTCCATATTGAAGGCATTTAATCTTGCCTCACAAGCACGATCTGTAGTGAATTCTATTTTGAATTTACCGTTGCTGGGATTGGGATAGATTCGAAAAACGTTTTCGTCCATTATAGCCACTTCATTGGTATTCGACGTGCTCGACTTAATTAACCAAACCTCGTAGATCTTATTATTCGGCTGACTTTGTGAACCGTCATTGATCCAAAATATATTTTGAGCTGATGACTCAATTCCACCAATGAAATACCCCAAAGAAGCGCTATCATTCGACCAAACTAGGTTGTCTAAATCTACTACACCGTTATCAAATTTCGGTAAATTGGCATGCAGTAACACTTCTGCACCAGAGCCCAAGTAACCAGGCATTGAATTCAAATTCACTTCTTCTATCCATTCGTTCGCAGCAGTTCTTGTTACGCATGAAATTGATTTTGTAAACGGAACGTCTGTATTCTGAGTCAGTTGAAATTCTTCATTGAAATAATATTCCGCAATTCCACCAAGAAAGAGATAGTGTTGTTTATTCAAACTGGAACTAAATAGACTAATATTTCCACAGTGATATTGACTTAACAATTGCGAGAAATTAGCTATTTCGTTATAACCAAACGCATGGACCTCTATTGAATTTAACCACGGCAAATCGGCAAGGGGTTGAAACACACCTGAAAACATGACTATTGTTTTTTCACCATTCGTGTTGAATCCAGCTATGCAGTTTAAATCTCTTCTGTGAAGCAGGTTAGAATCAATCCATTCATTTGAATTGAACGAAATGCTCCAAGTCCCTTTGTTATTGTCTGCTGAAAATCGAATTATTTTTTCATGATATGTTTGGGTAAAACTGGGGCCATTTTGCGGATTATATCTCCCTTCAAAACGATGCCCCCCCCATTAAGTAAAATGTATCATCCATGACTCTTAAAGCACCCCCTGTAACAGCAAAACGTTCATCCGCTATAGCGTAAAAAGCACTTTCAATAGGCACATTCGATTCCAAATTATTCAACAACAATTCTAAATCTACAATTGTCAATTGACCATAGGTCACATGATCCGCATTCACAGAACTATAACCATAACCGCCTGTAACAAATAAAAATTGATCTTTCTGAACAAACTGCATATTAGTTGAACTCAATTGTTCTTGAATAGCTGCAGGCAATGCAGCAAGGGAAAACTGTGATGTGTTTAAACTCGGAAGTGAAATAGAAACGCCAGAAGCATTCATATCATTTGCTGCAAATGAGGCAAACGGCTGACGTTGATGAAGTCCATCTTTTCTTCCTCCAAAAAGAATAATATGATTATTCCACTCGCCTGAAGCAAATGACTGCAACTTTATATTTTCTGACATTGCAACTTCATTCAGGTATACTTGATATGGAAATTCTTGTGACAGCCCTTTCAACGTAAAAAGGAAAAAAGCTACCATAAGAACGGTTGAAATAGATGTAAATGTAGGTTTATACATGAGGTTCAATGTTGAAATTTCACTCGAAAATAAATCTTCATTGGCACCCAAGATGTGACTTTTCTCACCTTACAATTGGGCACCAATGAGCTTGCCAATTCCAAAGGTTATTGTGGCTGCTACCAAGCCAAACAAAACTTGTCTAAATCCACTATACCACACATTTTTTCCCGTAAAAAGTGTAATTGCCGCCCCAATTCCAAATAAGCCCAAAGCACTTGCACATGCACTGAGCGCAATAGCTATAATGCCAGAAGTGAAGAAAAAGGGAATAACAGGAATTATGGCTCCCGTTAAAAATAGAAAGAATGAAGAATAAGCTGCTTCCATTGCAGAACCTTTCATTTCTTCTTCATTGATTCCCAATTCCTCTTGAACTAAAAGATCCAAAGCTTGCTCTTTGTTTTCCATAATTTGTGCAGCCATGGTTCTTGCTTGTTCTTCAGGAATTCCTTTAGCCATGTATATGAGCGCAATTTCTTGCTCCTCCCCTTCTGGATTAATTTCCAACTCCTCAGCCTCTAAGGCCATTTGATTCTCTGATAATTCTTGAGAAGATTTCACACTGATCCATTCACCCAAAGCCATGGACAGGGCACCTGCAAGCATTCCTGCTAATCCAGTGAGCAACACCGGACCACTGCCAGCACTTGCGCCTGCCACTCCCATCACCAAACTGAAGTTTGAAACCAAACCGTCATTTCCTCCCAAAACAGCTGCTCGAATTGCATTTCCCCCTACGTTCCGATGCCTTTTTTCAAAACGAGCCAAAGAAGAACCCGCAATTTTTTTATTGGCATGCAACAAATTCCGAAGAATTGAAACGTGTGCAGTATCAGAGATGGAATTTTTTAATTGTTGTTCTTTTCTTGCCTGAAGCACTCCCGCAGAAAGTCCTTTCTCCGTATCGAGAAGCACACCAAGCACGTAATCGTATCCGAAGATTTTACCAATTTTCTTTAAGGTCTTCGCTCGCCCTGAAGGCTGCGGTAAATCTGATTGTGTAAGTCCTTTGCTTTTGAGGAAAGCCAATGCATGACCCATTTCTATTTCGCTCATTTCGCGAAAAACCTTCGCCACATTTTCATCTTCTTCATGCTCTGCTAGCAGCGCATATAGAAAAGATGCATCCACCTCAATTTGTATGCTTGACAAATCATGTGACATTACAAGCTCCAGTATTTCAATTTTGAAAACTTGTTACGATACAAGCCTTTTAAATCCATGAATACCCCTTCACCATTCGCTAACAAATCTTGGAAATACGTTTCGTCCAAACCAATAAAATTGGTATGGGCAACTGCTAAAATAATGGCGTCATACGCACCCGATTTAGGCTTTTCGACCAGATTAAAACCGTACTCGTGATTTAATTCTTGAGCATCGGCATGTGGATCCATTACATCTACATGAACACTAAAACTCTCTAGTTCACGAATAATATCAACTACTTTCGAGTTTCGTATATCAGAAACATTCTCCTTGAATGTGGCTCCCAAAACTAAAACTTTAGCTTCCAAGGCATTCTTTCCTTGCTCTAAAATTTTCTTTACTGTTTGCTTTCCCACATAGAATCCCATACTGTCATTCACATACCTTGCACTGCTGATTACCTTCGAAAAGTAACCTACTTTCTTGGCCTTATAAACCAGGTAATACGGATCAACGCCAATACAATGACCTCCAACTAAGCCGGGGGTAAATTTCAAGAAATTCCATTTTGTTCCAGCGGCTTGAAGCACATCAAATGTGTTAATGCCCATTCGGTTGAAAATCAACGACAATTCATTCACCAAAGCAATGTTCACGTCGCGCTGGGTGTTTTCAATGATTTTACACGCCTCAGCAACTTTAATTGAAGATGCTTTGTAAACACCCGCATCCACTACCGTCTCATACACTTGAGCAATAATATTCAATGATTCTTCATCGCATCCACTTACCACCTTCATGATGGTTCTGAGGGTGTTGTGTTTATCACCTGGATTAATTCTTTCGGGACTGTAGCCTACTTTAAAGTCAACACCAAATTTCAACCCTGAGAGTTCCTCGAGTATTGGAACACAATCATCTTCCGTGCAGCCCGGGTATACGGTACTTTCATACACCACATAATCTCCCTTCTTTAAATTTCTTCCTACCGTTCTAGACGCACTCAACACAGGAGTTAAATCTGGAAGATTCATGTTGTTGATTGGTGTTGGAACAGCCACAACATAAAAACCAACATCTTTCAAATCTGATTCATCTGACGTGAATGTAATGTCGCAATTTTCAAACGCGGCTGCCTCTAATTCTCTCGAAGGGTCTATTCCCTTCCGCATGAGGTCAACCCGTTCTTGATTAATATCGAATCCTACAACACGAAAATTTTTAGCAAATTCAAGTGCAATTGGCAATCCTACATAGCCTAAACCAACTACGCAAAGCGATTTACTTTTCGACTGAAGTTCCTGAATCATGATTAATAACTTCTTCGTGCCACTTGTGGCCCTGATTTAATGTATTTCTCTACCTGCTTAATCTCACTCTTTAACATACCCTTAGCATCTAAATTTTTCGCAGTTGCAATGTGGTTCTTAGCCAATTGAATTTTTCCTTTTGATAGCGATAGTGAAGCCAATTGAAGATATATCATGGCCTTGTCCTCATCACGCTTTAACCCCAATTCCAACGCTTTTTTCATATAGCGTTCAGATTCAGCAATGCTATTCGATTGCGCCTCCATACTTCCCTTGAGAAAGTAATAATACCCTCTTTGATTGGGCCAAAGGTCACTTTCTTTGATTTTGTCTAGCCATTTCTTGGCCTTCTCTATCTTTTGAAGTTGGGAAAAATAAAATACCATCATCATTCTTGTGCTTCGCGTGCAGGCAAAAACAAGAATAGCCGTTGGTATCAGCATGGCAATTCCTATTCCCCAATGCCCTGTGGCAAATTCATAACTGGTATAAAATAATGCAGCTCCAGCGACTGCAAATTTGATTATTTTGTTCATGTCTAAAATTGAGGTTACGAAAGTACGAATGAATTAGATTTGTGGAAAATATTGAACACATGAGTAATTTCATATTAAAATCGACAGCTTGCTCCATTCTGATATTTGGATCTTTCATGGCCAAAGCTCAATTTCTAGCGAATGACACGTTGAATTTCACCACGTTACAAATCACTGAAAAGCGTTTTGCCGACCAACCCTTAATGAATGAGGGACATACGGTTCAAATCATATCCAGTGCTGATATTCAAGCGCTACCCGTAAAGACCATTGCTGAGGTTTTGACTTATGTGGCAGGAATTGATTTAGACGAACGTGGCGTTTTGGGTGCTCAAGCAGACCTTTCATTGCAGGGAGCTGGATTTGAACAAACCCTTCTATTGGTAAATGGTATTCCAATGCGAGATGCTCAGACGGGCCATCACCTCATGAATTTACCCGTAGATATCAATCAAATTGAACGCATTGAAATTACCTACGGAGCTGCAGGAAGACTTTACGGTTCAAATGCATTAGCAGGAGCTATCAACATTGTAACAAAAAAACCGAATACCTATTCTAGTTCATTTGAAACTTTTACCGGTATTGCAGACCCCAAAGACAACAACGGTAACGGCAATGCTTTGGTTGGCATACAAGCCAATGCCACTTGGGGCATGAAGAAAGCGCAGCATGCTATCGGAGTTGGTTTGTTGAAAAATGATGGATACCGTTACAATTCTGCCAATACACAATACAAATTGAATTATCAAGGTCGTGTACATTTGAACAACGGCCATTTTCTTGACATCATAGGAGGAACATTTTTCAATGAGTTTGGAGCCAATGGATTCTATGCGGCCCCTTATGATGTGGATGCTGTTGAAACTGTAAATACTTCTTACTTCGCATTGCAAAGTTCCATCAAAAAAAACAAATGGACCCTAAGACCACTTGCCTATTATCGATACAATTCGGATCATTATGTATTTATAGCTGATCAACCTGAGGTCTATCAAAACTGGCATTTTGGCACTACCGCTGGAGCGGAATTGCACGCAAGTCAGAAAAACAAATGGGGAAACTTGGGACTTGGAATCGAATCAAGAGGGGAAATACTTGCAAGCAACAACTTGGGAAAACGATCTCGTTTTTACTTCAACACGTATGCTGAACAGCAAATGAATCTTGGAGATAAAACAACTTTGGTCGCTGGTGTGAATGGTCAATTCAATGCCAGTTCCAACACCTTTTCTTTTTTCCCTGGTGTTGAATTGAATCAAACCATTTCGAATACTGTTCGAGCATATGCCAATTTAGGAACTGGAAATAGAATGGCATCATATACAGAGATGTATTACGTTGGACCAGGCAATGTTGGGAATGACTCATTAAACGCTGAAATGGCGAGATATGTTGAAGTTGGAATGAGAAAGTCTGGTAAAATTCAGTTCAATGCCAGTGCATTTTACCGCCAAGTGATAGATGCCATAACATACACACGTGAGACGGGAACAACCGTTTGGGCTCCCTCTAATTTTACATCGGTAGCGTACAAAGGAGCGCAATTCAATGCGGCAATGAAAGTGATGGACAAAACCAATTTCAGTTTGAACTACATGTATCTCAATGCTAATTTCTCTCTTGATGAAGGAATTAAAACGAAATATGCATTTGAACACGCGCGACACAGATTGGTAGGACAACTCTCTTATCAGTGGAGCAAATCATTTTCAACCTTGTTGGCGGGAAGATATGTGCATCGTTTCATTGGAACGAACTATACTCTATTCGATCTTCGAATGAATTGGAATCTGCGTGAAAATGTCTCCATGACTGCAGATCTAACCAATTTATTCAATAGAAAATACATCGACTCTGGTTTTGTAGAAATGCCAGGTCGGTGGTACAGAATTGGATTCAAATTCAACTTGAACAACAAATAAATTGAACAATTCAAATACAATACTTGTCACTGGTGGTGCTGGTTTCATAGGTTCACATTTAGTGAAACTCCTCATTGAAAAAGGAGAACACGTAGTGGTTTTTGACGCCTTAACCTATGCTGGACATTTGGAAAACTTGGCTGAAGTTCAGGCGCACCCTGGTTTTCAATTCGTGAAGGGCGATATCTCCAAACAGCAAGATTGTGAGCAGTTATTTCGCCAATTCAATTTCAATTGTATTTTCCATTTAGCTGCTGAAAGTCACGTAGACAGAAGTATTCTAGGCCCTCTCGCCTTTGTTCACACCAACGTATTAGGCACCGTTCATTTATTAGAAGAAGCTAGAAAACAGGGATTTGATAACAAGAGTAAAAAGCTCTTTTTTCATGTCAGCACAGATGAGGTCTTCGGATCGCTAGAAAGCGACGGAAAATTTTCTGAAACAACCGGATATGCCCCTCATTCGCCTTATTCAGCCAGCAAAGCAAGTAGCGATCACTTTGTTCGCGCTTATGCAGATACATATGGCATGCCCGTTATGATTTCAAACTGCAGCAACAATTTTGGAACACATCAATTTCCTGAAAAATTAATTCCGGTTGTGGTTAACAGCTTGTTGAATCAATTGCCTATACCAGTTTATGGTAAAGGTGTGAATGTTCGAGATTGGCTGTGGGTTGAAGACCATGTGCAAGCATTATTTACGTTGTGGAAAGAAGGTAAATCAGGAGAAACCTACTGTATAGGTGGAAACAATGAATGGAACAATCTTGATTTGGTGCATTTAATCATTGAACTATTCGATGAATTGAAAGGAAATGCTTTGGGCACAAGTACACAACTTATTTCATTTGTTACAGATCGTTTGGGACACGATCTTCGTTACGCCATTGACAACTCCAAAATTACAAGCGAAACCTCTTGGCGTCCGAATAGTGACTTTCGTCAAAAATTAAAATCGACCATTCAATGGTATATGGATAATCAAGATTGGGTAAATTCGGTTTCGAAACCATGAGTTTGTTTTCAAGAATATTCAAAAAAAGTGAACCTGCTCTTGCAGAGCAATTCCAATTCACCTTAGTTGGAACAGACATGCACAGTCATTTGTTACCAGGTATTGATGATGGCGCTGTTGATCTCGAAAATTCGATTGATCTCATTACGCATCTTCATGAAATGGGATATCAAAAGCTAATTACTACCCCGCATATTTTTTGGGACATGTATCCCAACACAAGTCAAATTATTCGGGAGAAAGAAGCAATTGTAAAAAGTGAATTAGAGAGACGTGGTATTCACATAGAATTTCAAGCGGCAGCGGAGTATTATATCGATGCTCATTTCGAATCACTCATTGAACATGAAGACTTGCTTACTTTCGGGGATAACTATATTCTTTTCGAGCTTTCTTTCGATGAAGAACAAGTGAATCACAGAAGAGCTGTTTTCAATTTGCAAGTAGCGGGCTACAAACCTATTCTTGCGCATCCTGAGCGATACGAATATTGGCACAATAATTTTTCAAAATACGAAGATGTTGTAGACCGTGGAGTTTCTTTACAAGTAAATACGAATTGCTTAACTGGGCACTATGGGCCGCGGGTTAGAAGCATTGCTGAACAACTTATTGAAGCTGATTTAGTCGATTTCATTGGAACAGATTGTCATCATTTGGGACATATTGGTTTGTTGAATCAGATGAGACAATCTCCCGTCTTAAAAAAACTCATTGAATCGGGCCGATTGTTGAACCATACGCTTTAGATTATTGTTTAACCTGAGAGCTGAAAAGAACAAATTATGGATCGCAAAGAATTTTTAAAAAAGACCATTGTGGGCACAAGTGTTCTTGTTGCCGGAACCGCAATGGCCAAAGTCATTGAAAACAACATTGACGAGTTGGTTCCCTTAAAGGCAGAGCTCAATGATCCAAATGTTGGATTCAATCACATTCCAAACCGAAAAGAAGAAAACATGAACAATCACATTTTTCATCCAGCACAATCTCGTGGACTTGCACAACACGGCTGGCTTACGAGCAGACACACCTTTAGTTTTGCCAATTACTATAATCCAGACCGCATGCACTTTGGTGTGTTGCGTGTTTTGAATGACGATATAATCACAGGAGGCAGTGGTTTTGGAACACACCCTCATGACAATATGGAAATTATTTCCATTCCGTTGAAAGGTGCGCTGGAGCACAAAGACAGCATGAACAATGTGGCCGTTATTCAAAAAGGAGAAATACAAGTCATGTCTGCAGGTACGGGAATTACCCACAGTGAGTACAATAAACTATCAAATGAAGAAACACACTTTCTTCAAATATGGGTATTTCCGAACAAAAAAAATGTAACTCCTCGATATGATCAATTGATGCTTAATGAGGAAGATCGCAAAAACAAATTACAGCAAATTCTATCACCACACGCCCAAGACGCAGGAGTTTGGATTCATCAAAACGCGTGGTTTCATTTGGGACAATTCGACCCGAACATTGAGCAAACGTATGCACTTAAATCGAAAGAAAACGGAGTGTATGCCTTTGTATTAAGCGGAAAATGGAACATTGACGGGCAAGAAATGAATGCTCGCGACGGGCTGGGAATCATACAAACAGAATCGTTTCAAATAAAATCGCTCTCCGAGGGAGAGATTCTTTTGATGGAAGTGCCTATGGCCTTGTAGTAGCTTGAATCAAAATTTCTTTCACGTTTTGTGGGGCTTCACAAGGACGGAGTGTTGACTTATTCACGAATACCAATTCAACCTTTGCCGTGTTTAGAAGTTCGGTCGATCTGTAGGTCTCGAAAGAAAAAAGAATTTTTATACCATTGAACTCCCGAATGGTTGTTCGAATCTCCAAATCGTCATCATAATGAGCAGGTCGTTTGTAATTCACTTCAAATGTTCGAACTGGGAGCAAGTAACCATCATCTTCTAAATCTCTATAACGCACACCTAGTTCTTTCAATGCATTGACCCTGGCCACCTCGAAATACGAGGCGTAATGACCGTAATAAAGGTATCCCATGCGATCTGTTTCTGCGTACCTTACGGTGAAATGAGAAATGAAAACTTTTGATAACTGACTCATGATTCAAAGAAAAATTGAAAAGCGTTGGTATCGCAACTTGAAGCTAGAAAAGTGCAAACAAGTTTGTTAACAAAGATTTCAAAAAATGCTAATCAAAAATTCCATAAAGTCAATACCCTAAATGATTTTTTTTTCACTTTTTTTCACTTTCTTTTGTACTCTGAATTGCGTAGCACCCAATTCAGTAATTACCTAGACAAATTTTATTTAACCTTACTACATACCCGGTATTATTATGACTAAAGATTTCAATCAGGTTTGGCAAAATTGCCTCAGTGTCATTAAAGACAACGTGAGTGCCCAAGGATTTAAGACCTGGTTTGAACCTATTAAACCCGTGAAGCTTGAGAATAAAGTTTTAACTATTCAAGTTCCTTCACAGTTTTTCTATGAGTGGTTGGAAGAGCATTATGTTACGTTGCTCAAAAAAATCATTAAAAAAGAATTAGGCGCTGAAGGAAGATTGGAGTATTCCATCATTATGGAAAACAATCAAGCTTCAAGCACACCATACACCATCAACATTCCAACAAGCAACAGAAAGGCGGTTAAGAACGCGCCTGTTTCTATGCCCTTGGATTTAGGTGACGTTCCCATTAAGAATCCGTTTATTATTCCGGGACTTCGTAAATTAAACATCGATTCGAATTTAAATCCGAATTATTCTTTTGAAAATTTTGTAGAAGGTGACTGCAACCGTTTGGCGCGCAGTGCTGGATACGCCGTGGCGAATAAACCTGGAGGAACTGCTTTTAATCCGTTGTTAATTTATGGAGCAACGGGGTATGGCAAATCTCACTTGGCCCATGCAATAGGTCTAGAGATCAAAAACAAATTTGCAGAGAAGACCGTTCTATACGTGAACAGTGAAACGTTCACCCATCAATTCATTGATGCCGTGAAGAACGGCACGGTCAATGACTTCTCGCATTTTTATCAAATGATTGATGTTTTGATCATTGACGACGTGCATTTCTTCGCGGGTAAAGAACGAACACAAGATGTCTTTTTCCACATCTTCAATCACCTTCACCAAAGCGGAAAACAAATCATCTTAACTTCAGACATGCCTCCTGTTGAATTACAGGGCATGGAACAACGTCTTCTTTCTCGTTTCAAATGGGGATTAAGCGCCGATTTGCAATGTCCGTCTTTAGAAACGCGTATTGCTATTCTTCGCAAGAAGATGTACGCAGATGGTATTGATCTTCCAGATGAAGTAGTTGAGTATTTAGCCTATAGCATTACTACAAACATTCGCGAATTAGAAGGTGCTCTTATCTCTTTAATTGCTCAATCTTCATTGAACAAGAAAGCCATTACGCTTGATCTTGCGAAACAGATGATTGATAAGTTTGTGAAGAACACTGCGCGCGAAGTAAGCATTGACTACATTCAAAAAGTTGTTTGTGATTATTTCGATTTGCCAATTGAATTACTGAAGAGTAAGACCCGCAAACGCGAAATTGTTCAAGCACGTCAAATTGCCATGTATTTCGCGAAGAAAATGACCAAGAGCAGCCTCGCTAGCATTGGTGCGCATTGTGGAGGAAAAGACCACGCTACAGTGCTTCATGCTTGTCGTACTGTAAACAACTTACAAGAAACCGATAAACACTTTAGAAAGTATTTAGAAGATCTTGAAAAGAAATTAAGCATTGCTTAAGCATTGCCTAATTACCTAAACAAAAAAGCCGCTTCAATGAAGCGGCTTTTTTTTATGTAGAAAAATATTTACATCAAACCAACAGCTGCTATACCCGCAACAATAGCCACAAACTTCATCCAATTGAACTTATGCCCCATTTCACCTTCAAACAAAATAATGGTAGAGACATGCAAAAGAATTCCAACCAAAACACCGATCATTCCAGCATACCAAACACCATCTATATCCCACCCCATAATATCTATCCAATGGTGCGTGAATGCGCCTAGTGGTGCTATACAGGCAAATAAGGCAAGTAATATCCAAGAAGTTAATTTCTTCAAATTCGCGTGCAGAAATAAAGAAGCTAATACAAAGGCTTCGGTTATTTTATGCAGTCCAATTCCAAGAAGCAATGAATGCTGATGTGCATCAATTTCATGTGTGTGTTCATGACTATGGCCATGCGCTTCGGCAGCACCGTGAACTTCGTGCTCTGCACCAAAAGGCATCCCTTCTATGAAGGCATGAATCCACAAAGAAACCATGACCATGGTTAAAAATGCGGGAGTTATTGGACCATGCACGTGGGCATGACCGTGCTCAACACCTTGTGAAAAGAAATCAAGAATAACTTGTAATAAGAATCCGGCAATAACGAACCATCCCACTTGTTCAATTCCAAAACCATATAACTCTGGAAGCAAATGCAGAACGGTTAAAGACAATAAATAAGCTGCACTAAAAGCCAAAAGTAGTTTTAGCCAATTTTGGTTTTTCCATTTCCAAATTAAGGCCAACGCTCCTCCTGCCATGCTACAAGCAAAAAGAATCAAAGAGGACAACAATATTTCTTGCATTAAAATCTGTGTTTTGCAAAAAGAATACATCTCGGCGAAACGCTTGAATCAAATGCATTCATTTCATAGTTACCAAAAACCTCTACTACCTCCATGCCTGCCTGACTCAGCATAAAGCGTAGTTCTTCTTCATTAAAAAGCCAAACCGACTCTCTGTATTTCATTTCAGAACCGGCGTGCTGAATGAGTATTTCTTTTTCAACTCGATGTTCTTCAATGCGCTTAGTAATCGTAAATGATTTTAATCCAGAGTCATCTGTTCTTGTCTCGGGACCCGATTCCTTCACAAGCGCCACATTGAAAAAATCAATTACCAGGACCCCATCCTTTTTCACGTGTTTCGCCATGCACTTGAGCATTTGCTCATGCTCCTGAACGGTCTCAAAGTATCCGAAACTGGTAAACAAATTCACAACACAGTCAAACGTTTCATTCAAATTAAAATCACGTGCATCTTGTATTGAAAAGGAACTATTCTTTAACTTCAATTGCTTGGCGGCATCTATGCTGCTCTCGCTTAAATCAATACCCGTGGTTGAAAAACCCATTTCAGAAAAGACTTGACAATGCCTTCCTTTCCCACAACACACATCAAGTATGGATGCATTTTCAGGAAAGCGAACATAATTGACTATACCCGAAATCAATTGTTTCGCCTCGGCTTCATTTCTATTCTTATATAATTCTGAGTAAAACGGCGAATCAAACCACTCTTCAAACCAAGCATTCATTCAGGCAAAGATAACTTACCTTTTCATGTTCGAAAAGATTTTTCTATCTTGCGTCCATGAATTCACTCCTTCGCGAAGCCACTTCAAAATCACCCTTTGTTTCATTCGACCCCAAATCAGGAATTCTTGAATTGAAAGGAAGGTCAATTCCTGAAAACGCTTTGGATTTTTACAAACCGTTGATGGAATGGATAGATGCTTGGACTGCAACACAACCTGAAAAAACAGAGCTGCATGTTCAACTCGAATATTTCAACACAAGTTCTAGTAAATGTTTATTAGACTTATTTAAGCGTTTGGAAAAATTGGGGGCCAAAGCAGTTGTTGTTTGGAAATATGAATCAGACGACGAAGACATGCTTGAAGCGGGTGAAGATTACGAGGCTATTTTGAGCGTCCCATTCGAGATGAAAGAGGTGTAATTACCCTTGGCAAAACATCGAACAAAAGCATCAGAATCATAGCTGCGCTCATGACCCAGAGCACAAATACATTAGCCCAAGGTGTTGCAACTTGCTTTCCAAAAAAGTTTTTTCTCGGAGCATAAAAATGACTTGATAAAAACGGAGTTGACGCTGAAGGCAGTTGATAGATGGGATTACTCTTTCTGATATATTCTGATTGGGTTTGAACAATTTTCTTCAAATCATTTTTCGCTGTAACAAACTCCTCCAAGCTTTCATTGTGCGACACGTTTTGAATATTCAAATATTCCTTTTTCTTTTCAGGAGTATTGGTTTGCTCTACTACCCAATTTTGAATGGCATCATTCACCTCTAGGTATTCCATGGTCTTTCTGCTCGTGTAAGCATCAAGTGCCAATTGAACTTGATTCAAATTTGACGGAATACTTTCTGTAGCAATGGATTGGAATTCGGGCTCTTCCTTTCGCTTCGAAATTTCATTTTGAATTCTTCTTCCCCCCTCTTCCTCCAATCTGCCTTCGAGTCCTTTTTGAATCTCATTCTTCATTTCAACAGACCAAAAATCTTTTTCAAAGGAAATGGTTCTGAGTCTTGATTCCATTTCGAAGGTGGGTTGAATAAATTCGTTTTCCGTAAAATGATAAACAGCAAGCGCTTCATACGCCCACCTGCTAGCCATGAGATCACCAATCCAACTCACCTTTCCCTCTTCCATTATACTCTTATTTAAACGATCAAAACGCACAATCACTCCAGAGAATAAAAGTTGAGGAATGATGAGTATTGGAATTACAATGTATATCACTTTAGCACTGTTAAACGTGGCGCTAATGTTGAGCCCAAGAACATTGGCAAAGCAAGCGGTAGAGAATAAAATGAGAAAGAACGGCCAAAACATACCATGTACTTCAAGAATCGCATTTCCTATTCCAACAAACAAAGCAGTCTGAATTGCTGAAATAAAAAACATGAGAATAATTTTAGACCAGAGGTATCCTCTTCGATTCAAACCCAAATAATGTTCTCGCTTAAGAATTTTTTGATCTTTAATTATTTCCTCTGCACTTACCGTTAAGCCCATAAATAAGGAGACTACAACGGCAATGAAAAGAAATTGCGGGAAATTCTGATTCTTGAATAATGAATATCCGTCTGGCCCCTCATATTTCACAAACCATGAAAGCAAAAAGGCCAAAAGTGGAGCTTCCAATAAATTTATAAGGAGGTATTGCTTGTTCGTAATCTTGCCAAGTACATCGCGTTTCAGAAAGACAAAAAACTGTTTGTAAATGCGCGGAAGCTGTTCGTTTTTTTCAATTGCAGCATTGACTTTACTGAATCTACTTTCCGTTTCATTTTGCTGTTGATACAAATGAAAAAGAGAATTCCATTCCTTGGAAGAAACCTTCCTTTGTGTGGTTTCTCTTCCATATTCGTCAATGACTTTCGCTTCAATGATAGAGAACAACTGCTCAGGATTTACATTTCCACATCGTGCGCATTTTGTCTCTTCAATGTTTACTTGATTCACCAACTTTTTGAAGTATAGAATGCTATCAATGGGATTACCGAAATAGATTGGCATTCCACCTTGATCTAAAAGCAACAATTGATCAAACAAATTAAAGATGTCGCTACTTGGTTGATGTATAACAACAAAGACCAACTTCCCTCTTAAAGACAATTCTTTTAAGAGATCCATGATATTTTCTGAGTCTCTGCTCGACAGTCCACTCGTAGGCTCATCTACAAAAAGTATTGCTGGTTCGCGAATTAACTCAAGAGCAATGTTCAGTCGTTTGCGTTGACCACCGCTTATGGTTTTATCTAAAACACTTCCTACCCGTAAATCTTTCACTTCAGATAACCCTACACTCTGCAGAGTTTCTAAAACCATACGTTGAATTTGAGTTTTTGTTTTATCGCGAAACAGCAGCTCTGCATTGAAAAACAGGTTTTGAAAAACGGTGAGTTCTTCAATGAGAATATCATCTTGAGAGATGTATCCCATGAATTGTCTAGAACTATTCCCCTTTTCAAATATGCTATTCCCGTTGATGCATACGTCACCTCGTTTGGGTTTCGTGTTGCCATTCAAAATATTGAGCAGCGTTGATTTTCCGCTACCACTTCCCCCCATTATTCCAATCAAGTTTCCCGATTCAGTTTGAATCGAAAGTGTATCAACCGCTGTTTTTTTCTTTGCAAATTCATGGTAAACCGAACGCACTTCAAATGAGAAATGACTAATTTGATCAGAGTCCTGAAAGGCGTGCAGGGTGTCACTATAAAAAATTGTTCGACTTCTTGAACCACGAATACTTGAACCTGTAGGAAAGGAGTATAGCGCATTGGGCTGCATGATAGCACCATTCAAAAACAATTCATCACTTCCGAAATAACGAACAAAAAACAAGTTCAATTCTGGAACGCGGAAGAAATTCAATTGTCCCTTGGGTAAATGGCTGTGGGGCTCTGCAGTGTTTGAATCGAGAATTAAAAAAAATTCGGAAGCATTTAGAGAATTCGACGATGTAAATGCATAGACTGCCTGCTTTAGGCTATCTTGAATGTTAAACGATGAAGCAACCGTATCTAAAAACTCCGTGACTTGATCTGTTCGAGAATCATTCAAAGAAACAAATTCAACTAAACGAACAAAAACGGTGATTCTTTCTTCTTGATTCAGGCTTGACTGAATTTCATCGCACAAACGAAGAACTTTCACACTGGTCATGGAGGTATGCTTTTCAGCATTCGCTCGCGGTTTGTGATACAACACAACATATGACTCGTAATCTTGTATAAATTGGTCAAGTTGCGCTTGTGACAACCTGTTCCCCAGAAAGACAGAAATTACTTGTCTGCCCTTGCTTTCACTTTGATTGGAAACAATAGCAAACAATTTCAGTAAGGCCTGAAGAATGTTCGAGTTCATACCTTGCAAGAAATTCAATAAATCAATTGCATGCGCAAAATGAAAATCAAGTTTTCAACGAATAAAGGGTGAACAACAATAAATCAAGTAGAATCAAGTTCTTTATCGCATCTTTGCAATCCTATGAAAAGCGTAATTGTTGCCCTGCTTGGGCTTTTCTTCATCATAAATTTTGTTTCTTGTGATCGGGAGACCATTACTACGGACCCTTCTGCAGAACTCAGCTTTTCTACCGATACATTGTTATTCGACACGGTATTTACCACCATTGGCAGTACCACTCAAGTAATTAAAGTTTATAACGAAAATAACAGTCCTATCTCTATCAGTTCTATTGATTTGGTAGGCGGAACTTCATCTCAATTTCGAATGGCAGTAGATGGCGACAACGGTGTACATTTTGAAGATGTATACATTGCAGCCGGAGACAGTCTTTTCATTTTCGTTGAGGTTACTGTTGATCCTACCAACAGCAATACACCTTATGTAATTGAAGATCAAATTCTTTTTAATACCAACGGCAACGAACAAACAGTTCTGCTCACAGCTTGGGGGCAGGACGCCTATTTTCATGTTGGAGGAAACAACGGAGACATTTACGCTTTGCCGTGCGGTGAAGTTTGGAACAATGACAAACCCCACGTTATATATGGAATTGTAGCGGTTGACGAAGGATGCACTTTAACCATCAATGCCGGAACACAGATTCATGTTCACAACCGCGGAGGGCTTTTTGTTTACAAATCTTCACTTCTCATTCAAGGTGAATTAAACAACGAAGTTGTTTTTCAGGGAGACCGTATGGAATCAGAATACGCAGACGTGCCCGGACAATGGGGAATTCAATATGATTTTCAGGGAGAAACTGGAGTTGGTCCGGGCATCTTCACTATTTCTAGAGGTGGCATTTGGATTTATCAAAGCCCAAATACAAGTATTGATTACGCCATTATTAAAAATGGAGAAACAGGAATTCAAGTTGACACTACGGGAAGTTCCGGTATTTCAGTGAACATCACCAACACCATCATAGAGAACATGAGCGGTATTGGCCTTTGGGGACAAGGTGCTCATATTTCTGGAAAAAATTTACTTGTGATGAATTGCGGTGAATCTTGCGCAAACCTTGGAATTGGGGGAATGTATCAATTCGACAATTGCTCATTCGTCAACTATTGGAATGGCGGAACACGCAATGCACCTGCAGTATACGTGAGTAATTATTATGAAGACATCAATCAAAACATTCAATTGCGACAGCTTACAAATTCATATTTCAGGAACTGTATAATGTACGGAAACAGTGCAACGTTGACCGATTTTAATGAGTTTGTTCTTGATTTAGAAGATGAGGCCAATCAGCAAATTGCCTTTAAATATTGTTTACTTGACACCGATTTGGATGTATCAGATGATGGCAACCGTTGGGAAGGAATTGTGAACAATCAATCACCCTCTTTCTGTGACCCGAATAACGGTAATTTCAGAATCAATCAAAATTTACCTCGCATGTTGGGGTTCCCATTTGTTTTCGGAACAGACCTAGTTGGCAACGAAACAGGTGATTACAAAGGGTGCTTTGATTATACAGGCTCTTGCAATTAAATCAAAGTTTTTTGGCTTTATTCCAATAGGCATCCATTTCCTCCAAGGTCATTTCTCCCATTTGCTTTCCATCTGCAGCACTTTGTTCTTCCAAATATTGAAATCTAAAAATGAATTTTTTGTTTGTTTTTTCTAAGGCGTCTTCTGGATTGATGCCTTTAAATCTTGCGTAATTAATTAATGAGAAAAGTAAATCACCGAACTCGCTTTCTTGTTCCTGTTGATTAGCAGCTGTTTTAAATTCTTCTAATTCTTCGAGCACTTTTTCCCAAACTTGATCTGCATTATCCCAGTCAAACCCTACTCCTCGCGCCTTATCTTGAATACGCTGAGCTTTCACCATAGCAGGCAATGATTTGGGAACTCCTTCTAAAACACTTTTCTTTCCCTCTTTCAACTTCAACTTCTCCCAATTGGCTTTTACTTCTTCTTCGTCAGCAACAACAACATCTCCGTATATATGCGGGTGTCTCGAAATCAATTTTTCACAAATGGCATTCAAAACATCTGCTACATCAAATAAATCTGTTTCACTGGCTATTCGAGAATAAAAAACCAAGTGTAGAAAGAGATCACCCAATTCTTTTTTCACCTCTTCCATATCGCCCTCCAATATGGCGTCTCCGAGCTCATACATTTCCTCAATGGTTAAATGTCTAAGACTGTTCATGGTTTGCTTCATGTCCCAAGGACACTTGGTTCTTAACTCGTCCATGACCGTTAACAAGCGATCAAAAGCGGCTAATTGTTGCTCTCGGGTATTCATTTGCTGTATCCTTCAATGAGTAATTCCAAAATTTCTCGAGCCGCTTTCGCTATCTTGGTTCCAGGACCAAAAATTCCAATGCAACCTGCGGCATAAAGAAAATCGAAGTCCTGCTCTGGAATTACTCCACCTGCAACCACACCAATGTCTTCTCTTCCCCATTTCTTCAACTCTTCAATTAATTCGGGGACCAATGTTTTGTGGCCTGCTGCTAAGGACGAAACACCAACAATATGCACGTCGTTTTCAATAGCCTGTTTCGCAACCTCTGCAGGCGTTTGAAACAATGGTTTTGTGACCTGCTGCTAAGGACGAGACACCAACAATATGTACGTCGTTTTCAATAGCCTGTTTCGCCACCTCTGCAGGCGTTTGAAACAAAGGCCCCATATCAACATCGAATCCAATATCTGCAAACGAAGTAGCAATGACCTTTGCCCCTCTGTCATGACCGTCTTGACCCATTTTTGCAACTAAAATTCGAGGTCTTCTTCCTGCCAATTCTGCGAATTGGTCTGATAAACTTTTAGCATTCATAAAATCTTGATCCATTCCTGATTCTTTTGAGTATACTCCGCTTACACTTCGAATTGTAGCTTTGTATCTTCCAAATACAGTCTCTAAAGCCAATGAGATTTCGCCCAATGTAGCTCGTTCACGTGCCGCACGAATAGCCAAATGCAGAAGATTTTCATTCGTTTTAGCTCCTTCAATAAGCGCTTCAATGGCAGCAGCGCATGCCTCTTCATTTCTATTCTTTCTTAATTCATGTAAGCGTTCAATTTGCGACAACCGTACGGCTTGATTGTCAACTTCAAGAATTTCAATTTCGGCCTCTTTTTCCAATTGGAAAATATTTACACCAATGATTTGATCTTTTCCACTATCTATTCTTGCTTGCTTTCGCGCAGCAGCCTCTTCAATACGCAGTTTCGGAATACCAGCCTCTATGGCTTTGGTCATTCCACCCAACAATTCAACTTCTTTCAACAATTCTCTCGCAGCCCGAATCAATTCTTGCGTTCTGGTTTCAACCACTTCACTTCCGCCCCATGCATCAACAATCTGACACAATCCGGTTTCTTCTTGAATAATCAATTGGGTATTTCTTGCAATACGCGCACTGTGGTCGGTAGGAAGTGCAATGGCTTCATCGAGCGCATTGGTATGTAAACTTTGCGTACCGCCCCATGTTGCGGCCAAAGCCTCTATGCATGTTCTTGCCACGTTGTTGTATGGATCTTGTTTTGTTAATGACCATCCACTGGTTTGGCAGTGCGTTCTAAGGGCCTTGGACTTTTCATTTTTCGGATTGAAGACAGAAACCATTTCAGACCATAAGAAACGCGCAGCTCGCATTTTGGCAATTTCTGTAATGAGATCCATTCCAACGGCCCAAAAGAATGAAAGCCTTGGAGCGAAATCGTCAATGCTCATTCCCGCATTCAATCCTGCTTTAATGTATTCCAGTCCATCGGCTAAAGTGTATGCCAATTCAATCTCTGGAGTGGCCCCGGCTTCTTGCATGTGATAACCACTAATTGAAATGGGATTGAATTTCGGAAGATGCTGTGAACTGTATTCGAAAATATCGCTAATGATGCGCATGCTTGGTGCAGGCGGATAGATGTAGGTATTTCGAACCATAAACTCTTTCAAAATATCATTTTGAATGGTCCCTGAAAGCTCTTGCTGCGAAACGCCTTGCTCTTCAGCTGCAACAATATAAAAAGCCATAATGGGCAAAACTGCACCATTCATGGTCATACTTACAGACATTTCATTCAACGGAATTTCATTGAAAAGCACCTTCATGTCTTCCACTGAATCAATTGCGACTCCGGCCTTACCTACATCGCCCTTCACACGTTCATGGTCACTGTCATACCCGCGATGGGTTGCTAAATCGAAAGCCACAGAAAGCCCTTTCTGTCCCATGGCCAAATTGCGCTTATAAAATGCATTCGATTCTTGAGCCGTGCTAAACCCTGCGTATTGTCTTATGGTCCATGGACGAACAGTATACATACTTGCATATGGGCCTCTTAAAAAAGTACCAACCCCGGCATCTGCATTTCCTTCAACTTTCTTTGAATATGTTGGCATCTCCAACCCTTGCCATTTCAAATTCTTCATGAGCGAACATATTTATTTTGTCCAACAACAACTTGATTCTTTTTAGTCTGAATACGCTGGTCAGCCATATTCTTCATGTGGTTCATGAGCGCTTGTGACTCTTGAAACTCTTTCATTATTTTCCATGCCTGTTGAACCAATTGATTGGTTAAATCTTCAATGGAAAAGCTTCCCATAGCCGCATCTGAATACTGATTTAAATATGATTCCTCAGCAAGTAGATGTTGAATATTCCGAGCCCAACGCAGGTGGTTGGAATGATCTTCATTTGAAAACGATTCCATTGGGCTTACCTCAATGGCATTTGCACCTCCAAGAACAGCAGCACATGCTTGAATGGTAGATCGAATGAGGTTGTTATCTGAATCAGTTGTGGCCTGAAAATTTCTGTCTGTGATTGCGGTGATGTAACAATGATTCGAGCAGGAGTGTTCCAATGATGAATTGGAAAGTACATGTGACCATAACTTTCTTAATGCCCTAATTTTGGCTATTTCAATGAGTATTTGACTTGAAACATGCAATTCAAATTGAATTTGTGCCAACTCATTGTCTAAACTTTCAGTAGTTCTTTCAACATGCTCTATTCCGAAAAGCATGAGATATGCCAACTGTTCTGCATGGCTCGCAGCCATTTGAAAAGCTGATTCACTTGAAATAACATATTTTAGCATTGGCTGCAAATCACCCTTAGCCTGCTCTGCGGCTAGTTGAAGCAGTGTATTGAGGTAATCAGTATAATTTTCAGCAGGCAAGACAAATTCAACATAAGCCACCCAAACGTTTTGCAGAGCAATTTGAAGATCGCTTGAATTCCAGCCATGGGGGATTACCAATTTATTTGCTCCACCTAGCAATGCTTCAATGGCCAAAGCATTCCATAACTGAGGAGATTTTGTTTTAAAGGACTGCTGAATGCTCCACGAATTCTTTGCTCTGAAAGAGATACCACTTGCAATTTGAACTTCGTTTAATAAGGGCTGAGTAAAAACGCCATCTTCAATCTGTTGAACAAGTTGCTCAATAGACTTTCCCTTGAGTTCCTTTTCTACCTGTGCTTTCCAACTTTGAATTTCCATATAAAAACAAAGGTAAGTATTCCCGAAGGAAACTTACCTTGTTCAGATCTTGATTCAGATTATGCTTTTATCTGAAGACAATTACAGAGCCCGAAACTTCAACGGGTTCAAATTCATTGATACTTTTTACACGTAGTCTCCACACATAGGCATCATCTTTTACATAATGCGTACCTCCTGGATAGGTTCCATTCCACCCTTTATTGATGTCACTGGTTTCAAAAATCTTCGTTCCCCAACGATCAAATATTGCAAAGTGATAATCGTTTGGATCTGCAGCATTGAGCACCGGAATAAACACTTCATTCAAATCGTCATTGTTTGGAGAAAATGAGTTTGGCACCCAGTACAAGAACGGTTCTTTCTCGAAATACGCAATTATGGTATCTGTTGTATTGAATGAGGCCGAAACTTGATTGTCTGTCGTGTTCGGCGTTATGGGTGTACCTGCCACGGAATACCAGCGAATAAAATTCCAATTCGCGTCGGGAATCGCGGTAAAGTTAACCGGCACAAAATCTTCATTTTCAATGGTAAGGCTATTTGACGTGCTGTTTCCGGTATCGAATAATACAGTACCTGATCCAGCGGGTTGAACCATAACGGTCAACGGGTGATGTGGGGTCACATCAAAAAAGGCAACAAGTGTATCTTCCTCAGTAAATGTAAAATTCATTTGAGCCGAAGCTGCACTCGGTGCAATGACGTGGTTATTTATTTCCCAGTGATTGAAGGTGGTCCAAACATCGGCCGGAGTAGCAACAAAATTCATGAATGTATTCTCTTGAAAGGTTTGGGTTGAAGGAATTGGAGTCCAAGGATTACCGTTTAAGGTAACAGAACCTGAGCCCGCAGGTTGAACTTCAACAGTCAGAGGAAATTCATCAATTATGGTAAAGACAGCCACTAAGGTATCGCTAACCATAAGATGAAGAATAACATCTGGTGTGAGTGTATTGGGATTTAGCGGATGGTTGTTGATTTCCCAGTGATCGAAAAGTGAAACACCCGGAATGTTATTCGCTGTGAAGGCGTAATCAAGATCGGCTTCAATTTCACTTGACCACGGATAAGCAGCAAGTGTGGTTCCATCCATGGTTACTGTACCTGCTCCTACAGGAAATACATCTACCATTAAAGTAGCGTGTGGTATTTCATCAAAAATAGCAACAATCGTATCTACAGAACAAGGTTCAATACTAATGGTCGTTGCGAATTCATTGGGTTGAAGATCTACAGTGGTTGACTCCCAGTGGTTGAATACAAACCACGGATTTTCAGTTACGCTTACTGAAATTGAATCTCCGGCATTGATGGTGAAGTCATTCGGATAAGTGACTTGCGGTGTGCCATTGAAAACAATATTTCCGCTACCTGCTGGAAGTACGTCACTGGTAATAACTATAGGTCCTGATGCTGGAATTCCGAAATTGGCCTGTACAACAACATCTGAAGAAACGGTCAATTCAGTGAACGGGTCATTTGGATTGCTTAAGGTTCCTGTTCCCGAAATAATTTCCCACCCAAGAAATGAAGAACAAGGGCCATCAGTAACAATTCTGTTTCACCCACTTGAATTTCACCTACACCGGAAATTTGGAATGTTACATTGTATGCTGTCACATCATAACAATCTTCAATACCGCCTACAATCTCTGAAGCGCAACGAGCGTTAATGAAATCTCTTAAATCTTGCACGTTGTTGTTCCAAGTATTTAAATTACCACCCCAACGTTGAACTTGTCTCGTCATTTCAGGTTCAATAACGAGAATCATACTATCCAAAACTTCAATCATGCGTTCACATGAGAATATGGTATTTGAAAGTTCTGCGTAGCGCTGAATGTAATCTGCGAAAAAATCATCGTTATCGAATAAAGCATTCAATACAGGCACGTGACCTTGTCCACCCACATTTCCTTCTCCCTCTATCTGACAAGGATCAGCAGTTGGCTGAGTACTTGGCACTCCTGTGTAGTTAATGTAATGACCGAAAGTAGCGTCGTTATCCCACAAAGCATATCTCCATCTTCTTGCATCACCCAATGGATCCGTACCTCTCCACCAAGCCGTATTCCAATTCAGCCAGTCTGTACATACGGTATAGCCATTCAAAATGAAATAATCAATAAGACTCATGTGGTTATACTGAGTCAAAACATAGTCGTAGTTGGCCTGAGTAGCCATGTTGTTGGTAGTAATGAAATTAACCAGAGTGTTCCACTGTGTTTGTGGGTTAAAGCCGGGGGCAGCAGCGTATTCGGTCCAAGTTCCGCCCCATGTTTTCAAAAAGTCCACATTTCCTGCAGGCTGATCAAAGTAATAATCTGTGTAATCTGTATCGTCAACCTTTTCACGAATTTCGTAAACACCCCAATACTGACCGTTGATGTATACCACACATGATTCCGTCTTTCTTTCATCGAGATGCAAATTTCC
>VFQT010001255.1_pt1 | contig 31644 bp, 33 predicted proteins | sample 3512381 | NCBI WGS metagenome assembly VFQT01 (sample SAMN10412376, study PRJNA504923) | tailings metagenome | isolation source: Relicate 2 Philex TSF3 active mining site | place: Philippines: Tuba, Benguet | collected 2017-08-29
GTTGGCGATCAGGTTCCGCTAACTAAAACTGGTCAGGTAATGGGAACAGTTCAGTACCTAGCTCCGGAGCAGGCAACTGGTAAAGCATCCACTCCTTCAACTGACCTTTACTCACTTGGTGTTGTTGCCTATGAGGCATTGAGCGGCAGAAGACCATTCACTGGTGAAAACCAGATGGCAATTGCCATGGCCCACATCAACGAGATGCCGCCTGCTCTGCCTGACAGCATTGATCCGAGAGTTCAAAATCTGGTTCTTAGCTGTCTTGCCAAGAAACCAAATCAAAGACCAGAGTCAGCAACCTCTCTTGCGATTAGAGCAGAAGCACTGCTGAGAGAAAAGCGCGGATCCGTTTCAAGACCTATTACTCAGCCGCCGCTTGATCCGATGACTGAGCTAATTACAACTGACACCGCACCTCTTCCAAGAGGACCGGTGGTTTGGCCATGGGTTGCAACACTTGGTTTGCTTGGACTGGTGACTGTTGTTGTTTTGGTTGCGATTTTGTCTGAACCAAACACCGGCGAGATTCAACCAACCCAGTCACCAACCAGCACCGAAACTGTTGAACCAACTCCAACTGAAGAACCAACTGAAACCGAAGAGCCAGCAAGCGTTTTGCTTCTTCGCTCGGACATCATTGGTCAAGATTTGTCAGAGGTGACAGCGAAGCTGACTGAGCTGGGATTCCAAGTCAATGCAATCCCAGGCGAGCTAATTCCTGGCGATGATCCAAGAGTTAGAACGGTTTATGCGGTTGCTCCAACGGGATCCATTCCACCGGGCAGCATCATTGACATCACCTACTATGTCGGTGACTTTGGGGACATTCCTGCTGAGATTCCAACCGAGACACCTACTCCAACCGAAGGAGCGGGAAATGGGTAATAAGACTGTGACCGAGTCTGAGCCAATTCTCAAGATTCAGAAAATAAACTTTGGAAAGAGAAAGAGCAGTTTTGATAAATAACGAAAGACTTATTGCCGGTCGCTACCGCATTGGTTCATTGGTTGGCCGTGGCGGAATGGCTGAGGTTTACGAAGGCTACGACACCCGCCTGGGTAGAACTGTCGCGATCAAACTGCTTAAGTCAGATCTTGCTAACGACCCAAGTTTTGAAGAGAAGTTCCGCGGTGAGGCGCAAGCTAGTGCTCGCATGGCTCACCCAAGCATTGTTCGTATCTATGACGCAGGTGAAGAAGAAACAACCGACTCAAACGGCAATCTAGTCAAAACACCTTTCATCATCATGGAATTGGTCAAGGGCAAGCTGCTTAGAGAAGTCATTCATGCAGGCCAAGTAGATATCGATAAAGCAATTAAATATGTAATTGGGATTCTTAGTGCTCTTGAGGTTTCTCACCGCTCCGGTGTGATTCACCGCGACATTAAACCAGCCAACGTCATGATTTCTGAAAATGAAGCCGTAAAGGTAATGGACTTCGGTATTGCCAGAGCGGTATCAGATAACTCTGCAACTCAAGCTGCCACCGCTGGCATTGTTGGCACCGCACAGTATTTCTCTCCCGAGCAGGCGAGAGGTGAAACGGTTGATGCAAGAACTGATCTTTATTCAACCGGTGTAATTCTTTATGAATTGCTTGCGGGAAGACCGCCTTTCAAGGGTGAGAGTGCAGTTTCAGTTGCATACCAACATGTCAGCGAGATGGCACCAAATCCATCTGACTTCAATCCACAAGTAACACCGGAGCTAAACGCAGTTGTGATGCGAGCTATGGCAAAAGATCGTGATGAGCGATTCCAGTCCGCAGAAGAATTCCGCGAACACCTGTTAGCTGCGCAATCTGGCGTTGTTGTGACAAGGCCTCAACCAAAACCGATTACCCAGATTGAACCGGTGCAGGTTGATGCAACTGAGCTGTTCGAGAAACCAGAATCACTGCCAACTGCGCTGCTTGAAGGATTTGAAACAGCACCGTCTGAGCAGGTAAGCATCAGTAACAACAAGGTTGGCGTCGGTGTGCTGTGGGGGTTGGGTACTGGTGTTGCCGTAATCCTGATTGGGCTTGTCTTCTGGCTGTTCTCAATTGGAGCGAATACCAACACCAATCCATCAGGTAACGGTGTGACGGTCGCAAATGTTGCTAACTCTTTGTATGAAGATGCGCTTGAGGCACTGACTGCTCAAGACCTGGTAGTTCTGAGGGTTTACGAGCAGAGCGACACAGTTCCAGCGGGAGTTGTCATTAGACAAGAGCCTGAGGCTGGAACGCTAGTTCTGCCAAAGACGCCAATCACTGTTTATGTTTCATCGGGTGCAACTGAGGTGGTTGTTCCAAACCTCGTTGGAACGCAAGAAGCCAATGCGGTAGCCATGATTGAACAGGCGGGTCTCACAGTTGGTTCCATTACCGTCACGGGATCGCCGACGGTCGCTGAAGGTGTCGTTATTACTTCAGATCCAGTTGCGGGTGCAAAACTTCCGCAGGGAAGTGTTGTGAATCTGATTCTGTCTAATGGAAAAGTCACAGTTCCGGACGTTCGAAACCTGGCAGTCACAGAAGCAATCAGTCTGATGACTAATCCGGCAGTCGGTTACACCACTTCGGTTGAAATCAAGAATTCCGGTAGCTGTAATGGCAATCCAGGCAACGTCGTGATTGACCAGTCAATTCCACCTGGCGAAGCCAAGCAGAAACAGAACATAGTTCTGTTTGTTGAGTGTGTTCAGTAACTAGCTAGCAAGTTTCTGCAAAAGCTGTTTCATGAGGTCAATCTCCTCTTGCTGCACTCGCACAATATCTTCAGCAAGTTGCTTCGCATCAGGATTTGTTGTGCCATCTAGCATTTGCACCATTTCTAGCGCGCCTTCATGATGCGCGATCATTAGCGTTAGGAACAGCTCATCAAACTCTGGCGAACTGAGGCTGTCGAGCTCGGCTAATTCCTCTTCTGTTGCCATGCCAGACATGGAATGCCCGCCATGACTACCGTCACCGGCTTCGTCGACCCAGCTTTCCATCAAACTAATTTCTTGGGATTGCTCGGAAATGATTTTGTTCGCCAAGTCTCGAACCTCTGGGTTGCTTGAACGAGCTAGAGCGATTTCGGACATCACTATTGCTTGCTGGTGGTGAGGAATCATCATGGCTGCAAACATTGACTCGTTCTCACTCATCATGTCTCCCATTGAGTGGCCGTCCATGTTTGAATCTGAATCTTGATTGACCCCCACGGTGCAAGCGGTAAGCAAAACTAGGGAAGACGCTGCAACGATAAATTTCACGATTCGACTAGTTCTCAAAATAAACTCCGTTCATCATTAGAATCCTACTTAGAAATCCTGGGAGAAAGCTGTGTAGCTTTTTCCTTAGCTCCTTCAAGCCCCAATGTTTCTAGCCAGTTGGCGAGCATCATGTAGCCACCTTCGGTCATAACAGACTCAGGATGGAACTGCACACCATAAATTGGCTTGGTCTTGTGCTGCAAACTCATAATTACACCGCTCTCAGTTTGACCGGTGATTTCTAACTCTTCAGGAACGGTTTCTTTCACAACCGCTAGCGAGTGATATCTGGTTGCGGTGAAGCCTTGGTGAATGCCGTCAAAGATCTTTGAATTTTGATGATTGATTTTGGAAGTTTTTCCGTGCATGAGTTCTGGTGCACTGGTGACGGTTGCCCCCATTGCTTCTGCAATGGCTTGGTGTCCAAGGCAAACTCCAAATACTGGGTAGTCAGTTTTGAGTGCATATTTCACGGTTGGAATTGATAGCCCTGCACTTGCAGGATTTCCAGGTCCCGGAGAAATCAAAACTGCATCGTATTTGGCGAGTAGCTCTGGCAGCTCTTCTTCGCTGACCGAGTCATTGCGAATGACCTCGGTCTGAGCCCCCAGTTGCTGCAGATAGCCATTGAGGGTATAGACAAAGGAGTCGTAATTATCTAGAACCAGGATCTTTACCATGCTGGGAATTAGCCTACTTGGGTTCTGAAAGGGGGTTTTGGGGTAATAAACTTCTACCCATGTCTGATTCAAGAGAAAAGCGCTCAAAGCCAGCCAAGCCTGTCATTGACGGTGAAGAGGCGAACCCAACTTGGTACAAAGTGACCATGTTCGGATTCATGATCCTGGGTCTGCTTTGGATTTTGATTTTCTATATCTCGTCAGCTCGCTACCCGCTCGGCAGCGCCACCCCAATCGATCTTTCCAACTGGAACATCTTGATTGGGTTCGGAATCGCCATGATCGGCTTTTCCATGACTACTCGCTGGAAGTAATTAGAGCCAAAGACTGACTTTGAATTGAGTCAGTAGGACAATCACTACCCACACGACAGCCAGTCCACCTAATTGCAATAGCTTTTGACTGGGCTTTCTGGTTGCTGCGTAGATTGCTGCAATTACAAATCCCGTCACCATTCCACCCAGGTGTCCCTGCCAAGAAATTCCACTGACGACAAAGCCAAGACCAAAATTGATGGCAATCAAAATAAATAGCTGAGAAGCATTACCACCGAGTGTTCTAATTACAACAAAGTAGGCAGCCATCAAACCAAACAATGCTCCCGATGCACCAACGGTTGGAATCTGCGGATCTGATAACCAAAGAACAGCGACAGATCCACCAACAATGGAAGTCAGATACAAAAACAAAAAGCGCAATGCGCCAAGCATTGGCTCAAGCTGGCGACCAAAAATCCAGATGGCGTAAGAGTTGAATAGGATGTGCATCGGGCCTGACCAGTCGTGCACAAACCCCGCAGTTAGCATGCGCCAGGGTTCAACAATTGCGAGAACCGGTGCGAAGAAGAACTGATTGGTGAACAGATAGCCCAGTGGTGAAATCTGCCCCAGCCAGATCAGAACATTGACAATTAGAAGAGCCGAGGTGATTGGTGCCTCGGCTGCTCTAGCTAATCTTCGTGCCACTAAACCTTTTCGATGGTGATTGATTCAATTACAACATCATCCAGTGGGCGATCCTGCGCACCGGTTGCAACTGCTGCAATCTTGTCAACGACCTTGCGGCTCACCTCATCAACTACTTCACCAAAGATGGTGTGCTTGCCATAGAGCCAAGTGGTAGGAGCAACAGTGATGAAGAACTGGCTGCCGTTGGTGCCGGGTCCTGCGTTTGCCATTGCAAGTTTGTAGGGTTCGTTGAAGTTAAGTTCTGGGTGAATCTCATCAGCAAACTGGTAGCCAGGTCCGCCCATGCCGGTGCCGGTTGGGTCGCCACCTTGAATCATGAAGCCAGGAATAATGCGGTGGAAAATAACTCCGTTATATAGAGGGCCGTTCTGTGGAGCTCCAGTTCTTGGGTGCTTCCACTCGATCGAGCCAGTGGCTAGGCCTTCGAAGTTTTCAACGGTCTTTGGAGCGTGTAGACCAAAGAGGTTTACCTTGATCGCTCCGTGATTGGTGTGCAGAGTTGCTACTGAGGTTGGATTTGTCATTGCTCCATTGTGGCATGAAACAGCATCTCTCATAGACCAGCTAGGGAGTTCCCCCTAGCATTGAGTTTTAGAAGGGCGGTCGAAATGTCTAAAGTCGCACTTATTACTGGAGCTGGATCAGGTTTCGGGCTGGGTCTTTCCAAAAAGCTTGTCGGTAAAGGCTGGGTTGTTTATGCAGCCGACAAAAATGCCAAAGCAGCTAAAGCCACAGCAGAGTTTGGTGCCATTCCTCTAACGATGGATGTCACCAGCGACTCATCAGTCCAAGCAGGAGTCAAGAAGATTATTCGCGATCAAAAGCGAATTGACCTGCTTGTGGCGAATGCTGGCTTTGGAAACTTCTCAGCGGTTGAGGAAACAACCTCCGAGCAGGTTAGAGAGATTTTTGAAGTAAACGTCTTTGGTGTTGAAAGATGCATCAAGGCTGTCTTGCCTCAGATGCGCAAGCAGAAGAGCGGAAGAATTGTGATGACAACTTCAGTGGTTGCACACGTTTCCCTGGTTGGTCTTGGCTGGTATGCAGCAACTAAGCACGCCATCAAGGCAGTCGCTAATGCTCTTCGTCAGGAAGTCAGGCACCTCGGAATCTCAGTGGTGACAGTTGAACCAGGAACTTCAAAGACTGGCTTTGGCTCAATCGCATTTGGACTATTGGAAGATGGCCGCACCTACAGCGAATATGACGGTGTGATGCGAGGCTTAAACAAGTGGCTTGGTGGTATGTACAGAATCTCACCGGGTCCAAAAAAGACCATAAACAAACTCTTCCGAGCTTCTACCGCGGGCATCCCTAGATCTCACTATCCAGTTAGCTGGGATGTAAGAGCGCTAAAAACTATTTTCTATGTAGTTCCAAGAAGCATGCTTGATGGATTTGTGCTTTGGCTGGCGAAAAAGTAAAGAGGTCGGTTGGTAGCTGGGTTGTCATCTCAGCTTTTTTGGCTTCTGGAATTCTTCATCTTGTAAATCCATCTGCGTTTTTGTTTTTGCTCCCTGAGTGGACACCTCAGCCAATTCTTATTGTTTATCTCTCTGGCGTTGCAGAAATCTTGGCAGCGGTTGGTTTGTTGCTTAGACAGAAGTGGGCACCGCTTTTCACCGTGTTGGTTTTGCTAGGAGTTTGGCCAGCTAACTGGTGGTTTGCAATTGATGCACTTACTACTAATCCAGACATTGCACTTATTGCTTGGCTAAGACTGCCACTACAGATCCCACTTATTTGGTGGGCATGGAAATCTCCCGTGAAGAACTAGGTGTGCGATGACAAATTGGCTTGAGATGAAGAATCGATTGGTAGTTGTAACGGGCGTCGGTTCAAAAAATTCAATTGGTTACGCAACTGCCTTTGCACTTGGCGAGCTTGGAGCTAAGTTGTTTGTCACATCCCAAAGCGAAAGGTGCATTGAACGGGCACAAGATTTACGCAGCGCCGGGTTTGATGCCTATGCTTTTTCGGCTGATCTGACATCTGAGCAGGACATTGAAAAACTTGTTGGGGAAATCAAAAAGAATGGCGTTGTATATGCGCTGGTTAATAACGCAGGTATGTCTTCAGTCGCTCAGCCGATGGGAACAACGGGAGAGAGCAATTCTTTGGAAAACTCAACCAAAGAATCCTTTGAGTTTTCAATCTCTCGAAATCTCACTTCTGCTTTTCTTCTGACCAAAAACCTATTGTCAGACCTTAGGCAATCAAAGGGGCGAATAGTAAACATCACCAGCGTGACTGGCCCCTTGATGGTAATGAAGGATGAAGCAGGTTATGCCGCTGCTAAAGCGGGTCTCATGGGTCTTACTCGCTCCATCGCATTAGACGAAGCCCCTTATGGCATTACCGCTAACGCTGTTGCTCCAGGTTGGATAGCGACCGATAACCAAACTGATCTAGAAAAAGCCCAGGGTCCCAAGATCCCTTTAGGCAGAAGCGCGAGCCCGGAAGAGGTTGGGAGGGTGGCCGCTTTCCTTGCTAGTCCTGCCGCCAGCTACCTAACTGGCCAGCTAATCGTTGTAGATGGCGGAAATTCAATAGCCGAAGAGCGCTAATCCGCCCTGGAATGTCTGGAATTAGTTCCGCACCTAAGGGGTTCTTCTTACCAGGAGGTTCAAATGAACGCTTTTGGAGTCGCCGTTTTGGTGGGCCTAGTTCCAGTGATGCTGATTGTTGGCGCACTGTTTCTAACGCCACTTCTCTCTTACTACGCGGGCTAAACCTTAGAAGCTAGCTTTCTAAGTTTCTTTCCGCTTCTTCTGATATACCGAGCCAATTTGCTGAGCTTGGTGGAAGTTCCCATGGGCTCAAGATCTGAAAAGCCCTCTCTTGATTTCACGCTGACCAATACCAGCAGTACCCAACTAATTTCAATCAAGAGTCTTGATTCAGTAATTGATTGAGCTGTTATAACCAAGAAGATAAACAGCGGGTAGAGATAGAGCGGAGATGTGTGGCGAACTGCAATTCGCCAAAGCCTTATAAAGCTTTGAATCAAAAGCCAAATCATTGCTACTAGACCAACCACGCCAAGCTGAACCCAGACATCCAACAGCGCATTGTGTGCCTGATACATCGGCACGCCATTTATGACTACTAGTCCTTCCCATGGCTCAATGCCTGGAATCCAGTAACCAATCCAACCCCAACCTTCAATTGGTTTTTCAATCACGAGACCAAAGACGGTTTGCCAGATATCAAATCGACCTGAGGCATCCGGAGACTTTCCAAGAAAATCAAATATCTCAACTCGGAAGATCGCTATCAAAACAGCAATGCCGCCCAGCATTAGCAGGGCAATGCGGTAGATACGATGACGAATGAATGGCAGCTTGCCTTCAGCAACAATTGCAACTGCTGCGGCAAAACTGACTAGCATCGCTGCAAAAAACATTCCAGCGCTCTGAGCCAATACAGCCAGCAATAGTGCCAAGCCAAAAGAAAGAGCGGGAACTAATTTATTTCCAGCAGTCACTATGAATTCAATTAAAAACAGGAGCAATCCCAGAACAGCAACAAAGGCAAGCAGATTGGCATTGCCAACAATGCCTTGAATCCTTTCCCCTTCGAAGAGATTTGCTTGTGACCATAGGTAAGCAGGCGCAGGTGGATCGCCTTCGTAATTTGGGAATATGGGCTCAACTGGACCAGTCAAAGCGGCATAAATTTCAAACAGCAAAGAGGCAACGAGAATAAATCTCACGGTATTGCTCAAAATGTTTAGAAGTTGTCGCCAACCAAATTGATTAGCAAGAAACAGAGCAAACAAAACTGATGCCACCTGTAATGAGAAACTCAAAAGAGTTTGTGGGCGATACTGCGACCACAAAACACTAAATCCCATCCAAAACACCAGTAACGCAAACGGTTCAGGAATCCTTTTGAGAGTTGGCCTGGCATCAAATGCAATCAAATGGACGATAGTTACCAACGTTCCAAAGCCAATTACAGCTCCCCAGCCCCACCAGCCGATTGAGTAGCGAACCGCATCTCCGGCCATAAGAACAAAAAGTCCGGGATAGGCGAGCAGGCGACCTGCTTTGTATCTCGGTTGCTTCGCATCAAATGGGATACGAATTGGTTGGGTTAGCGCGATGGTGCTGGTAATTTTTGGTCCCTGATTTACGCCTATTAGCTAGTTACAGGATACCTCCCTAAACTCAGAGCATGCACCTGCCAAAACCAGAGCTCATTCCTTCGGATTCCGTACCAGCACTTCGCTGGGGAGTTATTGGACCAGGAAAGATTGCCAACGCACTCGTTGAAACAACGCTCAAAAACACCAATCAGAAATTTACCGCGGTTGCTTCGCGATCTCCTGAGCGAGCAAAGGACTTCGCAAACAAGTTTGGGATTGACGAGGTGCTCGAGAACTACGAGCAACTTGTTCAATCGGAAAAGATTGATGCTGTCTACATCGCCAGCTGGCAATCAGATCACTTTGAACATGCAATGCTTGCCCTAAATGCTGGAAAACATGTGTTGGTGGAAAAACCAATCACCTACTCCCCTGACCAGGCCAGACAAATCTTTGAGCTGGCGAGAGCTAAGAATCTTCTTGCAATGGAGGCGATGTGGACAAGGTATCTACCCCAGTCCACAATCATTCGACAGCTGTTAGCTGATGGTGAGCTTGGTCAGCCAAGACTTCTTTCCGCAAACTTTTGTGTCGACAACAGCCACAGCGCCAGACTCTGGACCAAGGGTGGCGGCGGAATTATCTATGACATGGGCATCTATCCAATTGCAATTGCTCAGCAATTCATGGGAAACCCGATCAACTTAATAGCCACAGGCAAGGTTGATGAAAACGATTTGGACATGGAGACCTTCTCAACTCTTGAGTATGCCAATGGTGGTCGAGCTCAACTGATCTCCTCAGGTATTTCAACGATTCCGACAACTGCAAGTTGCGCTTTTGAAAAGGGTGTTGTGGTGATTGACGAGCCCTTCTTTGTGCCATCTGGCATCAAGCTTCGAGACAAGAACCTTTACTTCAAAGAGCAGTCTTGGCGAGATGAGTCTTCAATTCAAGGACACGAAGGTCTTTGCTACCAAGTCAACTACTTCGCGAAATATGTTTCAGAAGGCAGAGTGGAATCACCTGTTCACACCGCAGCCGACACGGTCGCAAACATTGAAGTTGCCGAAGAAATATCCAGACAGATTGGCGCTAAGCCTTTTTAGTCCCTAGCTCCAACAATCATTGGGTCGTGGAAGCTGCCGCCAAAGGCCTTCTTGCTTGCACCACAACGATCTAGGTATGGCGTAATTCCACCGAGGTGGAAGGGCCAGCCAGCTCCCATGATCATGCAAAGGTCGATGTCCTGCGCCGTCCCAACAACCTTCTCATCCAGCATCAGCTTGATTTCTTTTGCCAGGCCAACCTGAACACCCTCAAAGATTTGCTCAGCTGTTCTGGGTTTAGTTCCGCCAGCAACAATTGCAATTGCTTGCTTGTCATAGCCCTTGATCTTGCCTTTGCCGTCTCTTTCAAGGAGCTTGCCGTGTTCAGCTAGCTTGTGAAGATTTGCACTGGCATAGAAGCGCTCTGAATTGAAAGCGTGCATTGAATCAAGTACATGCGCTCCAACCTTCAATCCAACTAGTTCAAGCAGATCAAATGGATTCATTGGGAGGCCCAGAGGTGCGATTGCGTTGGCTACTTCTTCAAAGCTTGCGCCTTCGTCAACTGCCCGCATTGCTTCACCCAGCAAGTAGCCGAGCAATCTGTTCACAACAAAGCCCGCGGAGTCAGATGTGATTACGGCAGTCTTCTTTAGGTTCTTTGCTACATCCATTGCCGTTGCGACAGCTTCATAGCTGCTCTTCTTGGCGCGAACAACTTCAACCAGTGGCATTACTGCAACTGGGTTAAAGAAGTGAAAACCAACGAGTCGCTCTGGATGCTTCAGGTTTGCTGCCATTGCATCGACTGACAAAGACGAGGTGTTTGTTGCAAGGATGCACTCTGGCGAGACGATTCCTTCAAGCTTCGAGAAAACTTCCTGTTTGATTTTTAGCTCTTCGAAAACAGCTTCGATTACCCAGTCGCAGTCAGCAAAAGCTGCGTAGTCAAGAGATCCCGATAAATTTCCAACGAATCTGTTTCTGTCATCGGTTGAGAGCCTGCCCTTGTCAACGAGTTTCTGCAGCTCGTCTTTGATGTATTGGATTCCCTTGTCGATTCGTTCTTGCGAAACATCGGTAATTACAACCGGCACCTGCAGTCTTCTTAGGAATAGAAGTGCAAACTGCGAGGCCATTAGGCCTGCGCCAATAACTCCAACTTTGGTTACCTTCTTGGCAAGCGCCTTGTCGGGTGCACCGGTTGGCTTCTTAGCGTGCTTTTGAACCAGATTGAATGCATAAATGGATGCACGGAACTGATCAGATGCAATCAACTCTTCAATTGCATCATCTTCGCGTCTAAATGCCTCTTCCTTAGATCCGCTCTTAGCAGCTGCAATTAGATCGAGTGCTTTGTAGGGAGATAGCGGAACCTTGCCCAGTTTCTCTTCGACCATCGATCGGGCAATCGAGACAGCAGGTCCCCAGATTGTTGCCTTTTCAATGGCGTTAGGCTCGTGCTTGCGCTTGACCTTCATGCCATTGATTACCTGGTCTGCCCAGGCAAGGGAGTCCTCAAGGTATCTAGCGGAGTCAAACATCGCATCTGCGATGCCCAGCTCAAACGCATCTTCTGGGCTAAGTACTCGGTTTTGCTTCAGCGGGTTTTCAATAATCACCTTGAGAGCGTTCTTTATCCCAATCAGATTAGGAAGAAGATAGGCACCACCCCAACCTGGAATGAGTCCAATGAAGACCTCTGGCAAAGCAACGGCGGGTGCGGTCCTGTTGATGGTTCGGTAGTCAGCATTCAGTGCAATTTCTAATCCGCCACCAAGTGCAAGACCGTTTATGAATACAAAACTTGGAACACCCAGTTCGGAGAGTTTTCCAAGTGAGTAGTGACCCAACTCACCAATTAGCCTTCCGATTCTTCGCTCGCGAATATCTTGGACGTGAGTGAGATCAGCTCCAGCTGCAAGAAAGTATGGCTTACCAGTAACTGCAACCGCATGGATTTCTTTTTTGGCAGCTCGCTCTTTCAGTTGGTCTAGTTTTTCAGCAAACTCAATCAGGGTCTTAGGTCCGAGTGTGTTTGGCCTTGTGTGATCTTTGCCGTTATCAAGCGTGATAAGAGCAAGAACTTTTCCTGATGGCAGTGTCACATCGTTTACATATGAGTGCGTTACTACTTCATCGCTTTCAAGTAGTGCTGCGTACTTTTCCATTACTTGCCCCTGTAGGAAGTGTTTTCCCAAATAACAGTTCCACCCATGCCAAGACCAACACACATGGTCGTCATTCCATAGCGGACGTCCTTGTTTTCTTCAAACTGTCTTGCCAGCTGAATCATTAGTCGCACTCCGCTCGCTGCTAATGGATGGCCCATTGCAATCGCGCCACCATATTTGTTTACTCTCGGATCATCATCGGCAATTCCAAAGTGATCAAGGAAGCTCAGCACCTGAATCGCAAACGCTTCGTTGATTTCAAAAAGACCAATGTCACTGATTGAAAGCCCTGCTTTAGCAAGAGCTTTTTCAGTGGAGGGAATTGGACCGATTCCCATAATCTCTGGTTCAACACCAGCGAAGGCAAAAGAAACCATTTTCATTTTTGGTTTCAATCCATACTTCTTTACTGCTGCTTCACCAGCAATCAAAGACATTGTCGCGCCATCTGTTAGAGGAGATGCGTTTCCTGCAGTCACTTTTCCGTGTGGGCGGAAAGGTGTCTTCAAATCTTTCATTCCCTCTAGCGTTGAGTCAGGACGAAGGTGCTCATCCTTGCTCACCAACCTGAAGCCCTCTGGACTAGCTGCGCTAACAGGGATGAGGTCGGCCTGAATTTTGCCCTCTTCATAGGCCTTGGCAGCCTTCTTCTGACTGGCCAGTCCCAGCATGTCTGAGCGCTCTTTGGTGAGGTGAGGGAAGCGGTCGTGAATCTTCTCAGCCGTGTTTCCCATGTTCAAAGCTGCTGGATCGACCAGTTTTTCAGCCAAGAAGCGTGGGTTCGGATCCATGCCATCACCCATTGGGTGGTGACCCATGTGTTCAACGCCACCTGCCAGGGCGATGTCGTAAGCACCAATTCCGATTGCGCTAGAAACCGTTGTGACAGCGGTCATTGCCCCGGCACACCATCTGTCAATTGCGTAGCCAGGAACTGTTGTCGGAAGTCCAGCAAGAATGCTCACTGACCTTCCAAGCTGCAAACCCTGATCGCCTTTTTGATTAGCTGCAGCAATTGCAACATCATCAATTGCTTCTCTTGGTAGTTCTGGATGGCGCTCAAGCAGTCCAATTACAGTCTTGACCGAAAGATCATCTGCTCTGGTATTCCAGAACACCCCCTTCTCGCCAGCCTTTCCAAATGGAGTTCTGACTCCATCGATGAAATAAACGTCTTGGGACTTCATTAGTTCCTCACTAGGGTTTCGCGATTCATTTGGCGCTCTCTTTCATCCTGAGCAAGGGTTGTTCTTACTAGTTCTGGTGGTAGTAGGAAAGCATCAACCAGGCTCTCTGCATGCGGGCGAAGTCTTGGAAGCAATCTGCTGTCGATGTATTCGGTGATCGCTTCAGCGCGAGCTCCTGAAAGTCTTCCGTTGATTAGATACCAGGAGAGATTCTCCTCCAGCAGTGTGAAGCCATAAAGATCTCTCAGCCACGTGAGAATCTTTAGTGAGTCAGCATCTTTGATTGTCTTGAGTGCTGATGTGAATGCTTCCCACATAATCAGCTCACCATGTGCCCTGGCTGCTGTAATCAAGTCATTCTGATAGCGGTTGAAAAGCTCTGCTTGCTTCTCTTTGTCGCCTCCTGCTGCTTTTAGCTTGTTGGCAATTGAAGCGATCATGGTGTGAACGCGATCTGCTAGCAGTTGGTGTTGGTGCTCTTCATCTTTCACGAATCCAACTGCTCTGGCAGTTGAACCAAAGTCCGTGATGGATTGAGCAAGTCCGCGAAGCCCTCCGCGATTGATTGCAGTTTCGCCAACTTGACCTGCAACGTATTGAGCCAAGGTTCCAAAGTCAGGTGACTTGAAGGCTTTGGCGTAGTCAGTCAGTAGTCGCTTTGCAACCAGTTGCAGCATCACGTTGTTGTCACCTTCGAATGTGACATAGACATCAAGATCTGCTCGAAGTCCGGTTAGTCGGTGCTGGGCCATGAAGCCCTGTCCACCACAGGCCTCGCGGCACTGTTGGATGGTGTCTAGGGCATACCAGGTGCTGAGCGCCTTGCTGGCAGCTGAGACAGTTTCTAGATCAGAGCGAGTTTCTTCGGTGTCGTTTTCACCTGTGAACACTGCATGGAACTGGTTGAGCAGTTCCTGGTGAGTGAAGACTTGAGCGTAGGTTCTCGCAATAAGTGGAAGCAGTCTTCGCTGGTGTCTTTGGTAATCCATGATGGTCACTTCGTTGCCATCGGTTCCAGGGAACTGCTTTCTGGCCAGTGAGTAGCGAACTGCAATGTCCAACGCAAGTTTTTGAGCATTCGTAACAGCACCAGTCAGCGAAACTCTTCCCTGCACCAAAGCACCAAGTTGAGTAAAGAATCTTCTTCCAGGTGATTCGATAGAAGATGTGTAGGTTCCATCTTCAGCAACATCTGCATATCGATTCAAGATGTTTGCTCTTGGAACTCTTACCTGGTTGAAGAAAAGTCTTCCGTTGTCGATTCCGTTTAGTCCGCCCTTCAGACCATCATCTTCTGCGCCAACGCCTGGAAGGAGTTTTCCGTTTTTGCGAATTGGAACAAAAAATGCGTGAACACCGTGGTGCTCACCGTTTGTGTATAGCTGTGCAAAGACAACTGCTGCTTCACCATGCAGAGCCGCGTTTCCTAAATAATCCTTGTAGCTGTGACGGTCTGGTGTGTGAATAACAAATTCTTTTGTTTCTGCATCGTATGTGGCGGTAGTTCCAATCGATGCAACATCTGATCCGTGACCGGTTTCGGTCATCGCAAATGCGCCTGGTGTATCTAGGTTTGTTGCACCTGGCAAAAAAGTCTTGTGGTGGTAATCAGTTCCTAGATAAAGAATTGCGGATCCAAACAGTCCCCACTGCACGCCGAACTTAATTTGAAGAGAGGCGTCTCCAAATACAAGTTCTTCAAAACTGGAAAGTGATCCAGCTGGGTTTCTTTGACCACCAAGTTCCTTTGGGAATCCATATTGAGTTGCGTTTTCGCGAACAAGTGTCTTTAGTGCTTTCAGCACCCATTCACGATGCTCGGCCATTGGAGCACCTTCTGGCTTAAACAGCTGATTCTCAATGATTACTTTTCTGGTGTGGCGACGGATATCAGCCCATCTGCCAAGGATTCGCTCGCCTACTTCGGCGACGTCCAGTCTTAGATCGTTTTCACTCATGGTTCACCTCAACAACAAGTCAAAACCACTAAATAAGCGGCCAACAGGGGGTGTTAGCAATTTCGTGACTGGCAACAACTAGAAAATGCCTAAATAGGGGGTTTTTGTAGGAAGGCTACAACTTTGGAGGTGGTTATTGGCAGTAAACCGACAACTAATTGCCCTCAAATTGGGCTGGTTGCTTCGAAATGAAGGCCTGCATGCCTCGTTCTACGTCCTTGGTTGCCATGAGGTTGCCAAGTCTGATGAATAGCTGTTGTTTTTCGTTTTCAGAATCTGCATTTCTGGCTGATGCGAGAGTTGCTTGAACAGCAAGCGGTGCTTGAGAAGCAATCTTTTCCGCAAACTGCATTGCTCTTGCAAGCTCTTGCCCTGGTTCAACAATTTCGTTGATCATTCCCATTGCTAATGCTTCATTCACACCAAATGAATCTCCGGTAAGCAAGTACTGCATCGCTTTAGCGTGACCGGCAACTTTCGGCAGTCGAATTGTGCCACCACCAAACGGAAGAATTGCTCTTGCAACTTCCAATTGCGCAAACTTTGAATCGCTCGCTGCAATGACAATGTCGGATGCGAGTGCAAGTTCAACACCGAGTGTGAAGCAAGTTCCACGAGTTGCCATTACAACCGGTTTTGAAACTTGTTTGGTTTGAATTCCCCACGGATCAATTCCGCCCTCGGGGACAAGTTGCAATTTTCCCGTTTGCATTTTTGGTCCAACATCAAATAGATCAAGACCTGCGGTGAAGTGATCACCGTGAGCAAAAACTAATCCAACTCGAAGTTCTTTGTCTTTTTCTAATTCGCCATAGGCAAGAGCGAGTTGATGCAGCATTTCTTCATCAGCTGCATTCATTTTGTCTGGACGATTTAGTCCAATCTTTAAAACGTGTCCGACTTTTTCAGTCGTTACTTTTGACACTACTAAGCGCTTTCCGCTAACTGAGCAACTCGTTGTGGAGAAATTCTTAGCAGCACTCCGATGTCGCGCATACTCAATCCTTCGCTTCGAAGTCGAGCAACAACATCTCTGATTTCTTTGGAGGCTTCATCTTGCATGCGAAGAGCGGTGCGCATCTTTTCTTGTGCAGCATCCAGATCACACATGATTCCTGGAATTGTGGTTTCGACCTTGAGGATGACATCGCACCTCTCAACGCCTTCGCGTTCAGAGATCAGATCTTTGATTTGCTCGGCTGCTAGGTCTAGGCGCTTGCTAGAGATCATGAGGTCGTCCAGGGCTGGCACCTTGACCCACCACTGACCGGCCTTGCGTTCACACTCTGCTTTTATTTCCACCGCTAGAGCCTAACAAGCTAGTTTCAGGTATAGTAGACAATACTTGTCTAGTCCCACTTTACTAAATGGAGAATCATGGATCTACTGGTTATTGTCATTGGCTTTGCTATCTCAGCCTTCACTGCTTTCAGTTTTTATAAAGCTGGCAGCTTCAAGCTCAAATCAAGCAAGGAGACCATGCTGGCAGCCGGCTTTGGCTGGCTCGAAAAGCTGCCGGTTTCGGTTGCTAAAACCATTGGACTGCTTGAAATCTTGGGCGCTGCTGGGCTAATTCTGGCTCCAATTGGCTATCTGGTTGGCCTTGAGTGGGCTATTTGGTTTGCTGTGGCGGCAGGTGTTGGGCTGGTTCTAACCATGGTTGGAGCCATCATCGTCCACGCTCAGCGCGGAGAGTCCAAGTTCACACTGAAGATGAACCTGCAGCTATTGCTGGTTGCCCTACTAAGCGCTGGAGCCTGGTTCGCCCTGACTTTGATCTAGCGGCTACTTGACATTCTGTTTTATGGAAATAAAATACTAGCAATTTATTTCTACTAAGGAGAAGTCTTGGACGTCCCGTTATGGCTTTGGTTTGCTGTCATCGGATTCATTTTGGTGATGCTGGCGATTGATCTATTTGCACACCGCAATGCCAAAGTAATTGAAGTTAAAGAAGCTGCCATTTGGTCATCTATCTGGGTGACGTTCGGTATTGCTTTTGGTTTCATAATTTGGTGGATGTTCGGGGCAGAGTTTGCTCAGCAGTACTTCTCTGGATTTGTGATTGAGAAGTCGCTAGCTGTCGACAACGTCTTCGTCTGGGCAATGATCTTTGCAGCGTTTTCAATTCCACGTGAGTATCAGCACCGCATTCTGTTCCTGGGTGTAGTTGGTGCACTGGTGTTTAGAGGAATCTTCATTGCACTGGGTGCCGCACTGATTTACCAATTCTCTTGGATTCTTTACCTCTTCGCTGCTTTCTTGATTTACACCGGTGTCAAGATGTATCAGCAGAGAAACCAGCACTACAACCCGACTGAGTCTAAGTTCTACCGCTGGTTTACCAGCAAAGTTAGATCAACCGACAAGCTCTATGGTCAGAGAATGTTTGTCCGAATTGGTGGAGTGGTATTTGCAACGCCGCTACTGATTGTTCTCGCATTAGTTGAGTTCACCGACATTGTGTTTGCTGTTGACTCAATCCCTGCCATCTTTGCTGTTACCAGTGAGCCATTCTTGGTATTCACAGCAAATGCATTTGCAATCCTGGGTCTAAGAGCGATGTATTTCTTGCTCTCTGATCTGATTCACCGATTTGTGTATCTGAAGGTGGGGCTTGCTTTTATTTTGATTTGGGTTGGTATCAAGATGTTCTTGCATGACATCTACAAAGTTCCAACAACAATTTCACTTGCAGTAATTATCTTGATTATTGCCACCTCCATCATCGCCTCGCTCATCAAGAGCAAGGGTCAGGGTCGCCACGAAGTTGAGGTGGATGGCAGGAGATTCTTTGAATCTGCAACCGAGGAAGACTGGAAGCAGGTAGAGCCAGTTTTCAGAAAGGGAAAGAAGAAGGTTGAGTAAACATTGGACATTTCTTTCACACCACGCGCATGTATTACTTGCGTTGACAGAGAATCCAAATCTCACCATTGAAGACCTAGCCAAGGTGGCAGGTCTCACCACCCGCTCCATCGTCAATGTCCTAAAAGACCTTGAAGATGGTGGGTATTTGAACAAGAGCAAAGAGGGTAGAAACAACCGCTACGAGATCAATCTCGGGGCGAAGCTGCGTCACTCAACCTCCGGTGGTCACACCGTTGGTGAGTTGATCAAAGCCCTCGGTAGCATCGCGAGGTAGACGTGGACGGCCTGCAGCTAGCGCTAACCAACCTGACATCACCGCCAGTGTTGGCCTTCGCGCTAGGTCTGCTGGCCACCGCCCTTCGCTCAGATTTGAAGCTGCCGGATGCGGTCTACCAGGCGCTTTCCATTTATTTGCTACTCGGGATTGGTATCAAAGGTGGGGTGGCGCTGAGTGAATCTAGCTTTGAGCAAATCATTGGTCCACTGCTGGGGACCCTTGCTCTTGGCATTGTGATTCCAGTGGCGGCCTTCTATTTGCTTCGATTTACCAAGTTGGATGTTGCAAACAGAGGAGCGCTGGCTGCTCACTACGGCTCAACGTCGCTTGTTACCTTCACAGCTGGAATTGTTTTCCTAGAGTCGCTCAGTCTGCAAGTTGAGGGCTACGTCAACACCTTGCTAGCTGTTTTAGAAATTCCAGGCATCATCATCGGTCTTGCTCTCGCCGCTAAGGGCATAACCAGAAACATCAGCTGGGGAGAATCGCTCAGAGAAATTCTGACCGGCAAATCAATTTTCTTGCTGGTTGGTGGTGTGGTTCTTGGTTTCCTAACCGGCTCTGCTGGTTACGCAAGAATCGATGACTTCTTCACTGGATTGTTCACCGGAGTTCTAACGCTGTTCCTGCTAGAACTTGGAATGGTGGCAGGAAGAAGAATTAAAGATCTAAAACAGGTTGGTGTCAGCTTGTTTATTTTTGGAACCAGCTTCCCGATTCTGGCAGGGTCCCTCGGTGTTCTAGTTGGGCAGCTCACTGGCATGAGCTTGGCAGGATCTGCGGCACTGGGAATCTTGGCGGGCAGTGCTTCATACATTGCCGCACCGGCCGCTGTTCGTCTGGCGTTGCCTGAGGCATCACCAGGTATTTATCTTTCTGCCTCGCTGGGAATTACCTTCCCCTTCAATCTGACAATCGGAATACCTGTCATGCTTGCTGTTAGTCAATTTCTTGAAGGGGTGGGTCTGTGATTCTAAAAAAGAGAAAACTGATGACTATGGTCATTGAGTCCTCTCTTGCGCACAGACTCGAAGAGGACATTGTTGGATGCGGAGCTAAGGGCTTCACATCCTCCATTGCTCATGGCACAGGACCTAGAAACCAAAGATCTTCTGACATCGAGGGTGGCAATGTTCGCATCGAAACAGTTGTCAGCGAAGAGGTTCTAGAGAAAATCTTGGAGAAACTAAAGACTGATTACTTCCCACTCTATGCAGTTAGCTGCTGGGTGAGCGATGTTGAAGTGGTACGGGACGACCGCTACTAATTCTTTTTGGGCAGCGTGAGAATTATTGACCCTGCCAAAACAGAAATCAGTGGCGCTGCTCCGATTACCCAAGAGCCATTAATTCCAATGATTGCGGCAAGACCTGTAATGGTGTTGGAAAGAATTCCAACCCAAAGTTTGAGCTTGCCTCGTCTAACCAAAACCACTAACACTAGGTTTACCAAGGCAATAGCTATGAGGCCAAACAGAATGGTGGCGACAAGAGCTGCTAGTGATTCCATTACAAACCTTCCTTTCTGACAAGAGTAGATTGAAATACGGAGGTGTCAATTGTTCATCACGACACTTGGTTTACCAATAACCATCGGCTGGTTGATCTCGCTCTTTGTCGGGGTTTATGCAATAAGCAAGAGGCCTGCGTTGCGAAGGCCCGTGATTGCAATTTTGGTTGCAATTCCAGTTTTAGCTATCTTGCTGGGTTTCTTACTTGGCTAACTAAAGTTTGTTCTTTGCCCTGAAGTAGGCAACCAATGCGTTGGCATGGCCGTGACCAAGCTCGTAGTCGTTTTTTAGGATTGCAACCATTTCCATGTGTGCTTTGGATTTGTGTTTGGTCAAGATTTTGAACCAATGCTCAACTGGCTTTCCATACTTTGCCTCAATGGAGGGGAAGTAGCTCTGAGGGCCTTTTACTTTTTCACTCACGAAGAGAAACTACTCCTTAACCAAGGCAACTGGCTAACTTTCTAGCCTGTTCTGCTCGAGCTTGCTTCGCAGACCCACCAAGTCACCCAGGACCCAAATGTTGGTCAGCACCCCGTTAGAGCTTTCGAAAAACGCTGTGCCCAGCCAGGAAACTTCTTTTTGGGTGGGTTCATAGTCCATGAATTCACCAACATGAATACCTTTGAATAAGACCTTCGCTGAAGCTTTTTCGCCTTCAACAACTAGCTCTTTAATGTCGCAGTGGTAATCGGCAAGTGCAGTGGTGACGTCTTTCACATACTCACAAACCTTAGCTCGCCCCACCATGGCAGAACCGAGGGAGCCCCTGAAATTTATTTGCTCATCCAGAATTTCGTTAGCTAATTCAAAATTCTTCTGATTCCAAAGCTGCTCATAAAACAGCTTCACCAGATCCGCTACTTGCGCCATGAAATAACAATAGGGAAAGCAATGTGCAGGAAATGAAAAAAGACCCGCCATTTCTGACGGGTCTTTCTCCTTGTGGAGACTAGGGGGGTCGAACCCCTGACCCCCTGCTTGCAAAGCAGGTGCTCTACCAACTGAGCTAAGTCCCCAAAGTGTGCTCCTACTGATGAAGAGCTCACCGTGGGCCTAGGAGGACTTGAACCTCCGACCTCTTCATTATCAGTGAAGCGCTCTAACCACCTGAGCTATAGGCCCGTAGAGCAAACAAAACCTTACTAGAGATTGCCTGCTCAAACAAACCCCCACCTAGTTATTGGTGAAGGTGAGAGAAATACCCCCTGAAAGCTTGGCAATTACGTTGAACAGGGCCGCATAAACCGCCGCTAGGGAGGTTGTTAGAACCATGTTCAAAAGTGAGATGGTCAGGGCTGTTCCCATGACCGAACCAAAGGAGAAACTGGAAGCAATGTCGCCCTCAGCACCAAGCAGAGATCCGAAGATTCCACCCAGCTGGTTAAGCAGTCCGGAGAATGTAAGAAGAACCCACAACAGAAGTGCTGCAACCAAGATTCCAATCGCTGCTGCTAACGCGACAAAAAAGCCGGCTTTAGTGGCAGACAAAACATCAATGCCTCGCAGCTTGAGCTTGATCTGCTTGCGCGGCTCAGATGATGCCGCACTTTTATTGAACATGCTTGCCAATTTAGGCTCCTTCACTCGTCTCTAGATTTCGCTCCGAGTTTTTGGCCAAAGAGAGAACTGCGTCCCCTTCTTCGAACCTAGCAAACACTACACCTAAGGTGTCGCGGCCTTTAGCCGGGACCTCGTTGGCCGCTGTTCGCATGACTTTTCCGGAAGCTAATACAACTAGTACTTCGTCACTTTCGTCAACAATTTCTGATCCAACTAGGTCGCCTCGCTTCTCATCCAGCTTCGCAACCTTGATTCCAAGGCCTCCTCGACCCTGCACTCGGTATTGGTCAACTGAGGTTCGCTTGGCATAGCCACCCTCAGTCACCACAAACACAAATCCTGCTTTGCCAATGACTCTGGCGGAAAGCAGCTCATCGCCCTTGCGGAACTTCATGCCCGTCACACCAGAGGTGTCTCTGCCCATTGGGCGAAGAGATTCATTATCAGCAGCGAAGCAAATTGACATTCCCTTCTTGCTGACCATTAGCAAGCGATCTTTTTTGCCAACCAGCATCGCATTGACGACCTCGTCGCCCTTGCGGAGCTTGATTGCGATGATGCCGCCGGTTCGGGAAGTGTCATAGAGCTCAAGCTCTGTCTTCTTCACAAGTCCAGCTTTAGTAGCAATTACTAAGTAAGGCGCTTGCTTGTAGTCCTTCAAATCAATTACTTCAACCACTCGCTCATCTGGTTGGAGAGCAAGCAGGTTGGCAACGTGCTGTCCCTTGGCCTCGCGCGATCCCTCTTGAATCTCGTGAACCTTGGCTCTGTAAACGCGGCCCATGTTGGTGAAGAACATCAACCAGTGGTGAGTGGTTGAAACGATGAAGTTTTGTACAACATCGTCGGCTCGAAGTGATGTTCCCTTCACACCTTTACCGCCACGGTGCTGCACGCGGTAGCTGTTGCTTCTGGTGCGCTTGATGTAGCCACCAGCAGTGAGAGTCACAACCATTCCCTCTTCTGGAATTAGGTCTTCAACTGATACATCGCCATCCGCTGCAACAATCTGAGTCTTGCGGTCATCGCCATATTTCTCAGTGATCTCAGCAAGCTCTTCGCCAACAATCTTTCGTTGCAGGCTCTCGTCCTTGATGATTTTTTTGTAGCCCTTGATTTCTGCTTCTAGGGCTGCTGCCTCATCGATGATCTTCTGGCGCTCAAGTGCTGCCAGTTGTCTAAGCTGCATGTTCAGAATTGCTCTTGCTTGCAGATCATCAATCTCAAGTAGCTTCATCAAGCCATCGCGTGCATCGTCAACAGTTTGGCTCTTGCGAATCAACTTGATCACGGCATCGAGTGCATCGAGTGCCTTCAGATATCCGCGCAGGATGTGAGCGCGCTCTTCAGCCTTCTTTAGGCGGAACTGGGTTCTGCGCAGAATGATCTCAATCTGGTGATCAATCCAGTGTGTGATGAAAGCATCCAGTGTCAGAGTTCTTGGAACACCATCAACCAGGGCCAACATGTTGGCACCGAAGTTTTCTTGAAGCTGGGTGTATTTGTAGAGGTTGTTTAGAACAACTCTTGCAACTGCGTCTTTCTTCAAAACAATGACAAGGCGCTGACCGGTTCTTCCCGATGTCTCATCGCGGATGTCGGCGATGCCGGTTAGCTTGCCTTCTTTAACCAGCTCCGCAATTCGAAGCGCTAGGTTGTCTGGGTTTACCTGGTAGGGCAGCTCTGTGACAACTAGGCAGGTTCTACCCTGCAGTTCTTCAACTGTGACAACAGCTCGCATCGTGATTGAGCCGCGGCCAGTTCGGTAAGCATCTTCGATTCCGGAGCGACCAAGAATTTGAGCGCCAGTTGGGAAGTCTGGTCCCTTAACAATCTTTAGAAGTTCGCTTAGAAGTTTCTCGCCACTCTTGTCTGGGTTTTCCAGAACAAACTTGGCAGCCTCTGCAATTTCTTTGAGGTTGTGTGGCGGGATGTTGGTTGCCATACCAACCGCAATACCAATTGATCCATTGACCAAAAGATTTGGAAAACGTGAAGGAAGAATGGTTGGTTCTTGAGTTCTTCCGTCGTAGTTGTCTTGGAAGTCAACAGTTTCTTCATCGATGTCGCGAACCATCTCCATCGCAAGTGGTGCCATCTTGCACTCGGTGTAACGAGGAGCTGCTGCTGCATCGTTACCAGGTCCACCAAAGTTTCCCTGGCCCCAAACCAGTGGGTAGCGCATGTTCCACTCTTGAACCAAGCGCACCAAGGTGTCGTAAATCGCAGCATCACCGTGCGGGTGGTACTGGCCCATCACGTCACCTACAACACGTGAGCACTTAGAGAACTGTTTGTCTGGTCGGTAACCACCGTCATACATCGCATACAAGACTCTGCGGTGAACTGGTTTTAGACCATCTCTGACATCCGGCAATGCACGGCCGACGATAACGCTCATCGCGTAGTCGAGGTAGCTTCTTTGCATCTCGACCTGCAGGTCGATTTGTTCGATCTTGTCTATCTGATCTGACATTGATTCCTCCTAGATATCCAAGAAGCGAACGTCTTTGGCGTTGCGCTGAATAAAGTTTCGGCGGCTTTCGACATCTTCACCCATCAGGGTTGAGAAGATTTCATCAGCCAAGGCGGCATCAGCCAGGGTCACCTGCAGCAGGGTGCGGGTGGCGGGATTCATGGTGGTTTCCCAGAGCTCGTCATAGTCCATCTCACCCAGACCTTTGTAGCGCTGGATCGAGTTTTCCTTTGGCAGCTTCTTTCCTTCTTTTTGACCTTTTGCAATCAATTCATCGCGCTGGGCATCTGAATAGGCATATTCGTCATCGGTGTTTGACCACTTGATTCGATAAAGCGGTGGTTGTGCCATGTAGACATAGCCGTGTTCAATCAGTGGCCTCATGTATCTAAATAGAAGTGTTAATAGAAGTGTTCTGATGTGCTGGCCATCAACATCGGCATCGGCCATCAAGATGCACTTGTGATATCTAATCTTGTCGACGTTGAACTCTTCGCCGATTCCAGTTCCAAATGCGGTAATTAGCGACTGCACTTCAGTGTTGGCAAGTGCTCGATCGAGTCTTGCCTTCTCAACATTCAAGATCTTTCCGCGCAGCGGAAGGATTGCTTGGGTTTCGGGATCGCGGCCTCTAACTGCAGAACCACCAGCCGAGTCTCCCTCGACGATATAGATCTCGGAAACTTTTGGATCTCTTGATGAGCAGTCGCGAAGTTTTCCTGGCATGCCACCAGATTCGAGAAGACTCTTTCTTCTGGTTGCTTCTCTTGCTTTTCGTGCTGCGAGTCGCGCAGCGGCAGCTTGAATTGCTTTGCGAACAATTTCTTTAGCACCGGATGGGTTTCTTTCAAACCAGTCGCCCAGTTGATCGGCAACGATTTTCTGGACGTACGTTTTTGCTTCGGTATTACCAAGTTTGGTTTTCGTCTGACCCTCAAACTGTGGTTCAGAAAGCTTGACGGAAACAACTGCGGTTAGTCCTTCACGAACATCGTCGCCGGTTAGGTTTTCGTCTTTCTCTTTTAGCAGTCCTTTGTCACGAGCGTATTTGTTGAGAAGTGATGTGATTGCGCTTCTAAATCCTTCTTCGTGGGTTCCACCTTCGTGGGTATTGATGGTGTTGGCATAGGTGTGGACACCTTCGTTGTATCCAGTGGTCCACTGCATTGCAACTTCCAAAGACATCTTTTTGTCCTTGGTTTGAGATTCGATTGAAATGATGTCGTCGTGAACAACTTCTACTTTTTTGGCTGAATTTAAGTATTTGACGTAATCAATAAGTCCGAGATTGTATTTGTAAGTATCGGTTTTTCCATCCCGCTCATCGGTGAGAGAAATCTGCAAACCTTTATTTAGGAAACACATCTGCTGGAATCTTTGACGAAGAGTTTCGTAGTCAAAGACAACGGTTTCAAAAATTTCTTTGCTTGGCGTGAACTTGATGGTGGTGCCAGTCTTGGTTGTCTTGGCACCTTTCTTTAGTGGCGCATCAGGGACACCGACGCTGTAGCTCTGAGTCCAAACAAATCCATCGCGATGAACTTCAACTGAGAGTTTTGTGGATAGCGCGTTTACAACAGACGCACCAACACCGTGTAGACCGCCCGAGACCGAGTAGCCGCCGCCGCCAAACTTTCCACCAGCGTGTAGAACAGTGAGTACAACTTCAACTGCTGGCTTTTTCTCAACCGGGTGCATATCAACCGGAATACCGCGACCGTTGTCGCTTACTTTGATGTCACCGCTCTTGGTGATCGTGACTTCGATTGAGTCGCAATAGCCAGCTAGGGCCTCGTCGACCGAGTTATCAACAATTTCATAGACCAGGTGGTGCAAACCCCTGGGGCCGGTGGACCCGATATACATTCCAGGTCGCTTACGAACCGCTTCCAGTCCTTCGAGGACCTGGATGGCTCCGGCGTCATACTTCTTTTTTGTTTCAGACATATTCAGTTGCTTCCCACTTGGGTTAGCACCACAGAAATGCACTCAAAAAGTGACTGAGATTCGGGTTAGCTAACCCCGTTAGTCTACCCCAAAATCCGCGCCGTTATTGGGCAAAACTACCCATAGGTGTCCCTGGGACCCCGCCCAGGAACGCTCCTGGGGCCCTTCTTCCAGCTAGGGGCGGCAGGGCCAAAAAAGACCAGATCCTTAACCCCAAGTTCGGGGTATTGCTCCTGGACCCGGGCCAATATTTGGTCTTTCAAGGTCCGAAGCTGGGTGGCCCAGGCGGTCGATCGGCACTTGATGCTGAGGGTGCCATTTCGGATCTCATCTGGTGTGGAGGCGGCGGCATTTTCAGGCCCAACCAGAATATGCCAATTCAAAAGCAGCGATTCTTTATCGACTCTCTTTTGCCAATCAAATTCACCGAGTAATTCTTCTACTCCCTCGCCGGCAGATATTGGTTCGCGACCTTTTTCGAAAGGTTTTGTTCCGCGCGATTTATCGTCGCGTCTTTTTTCGTCACGGGTTTTTCTTCCGAGTGATTTCAGGGTTTGCTTAAAAAACTTATCAGCGAGCTCGAAGTTAATCTCCAACTAGCTCACCCCCTGAAATTGCATATGATGCCGACCACTCTATTTCAGGAGCCATGCTCTCATCGGCCGCCGTAATCAAAACTTGTTCAAAAGCTAAAACAAATTCCAAAATTCTGGTTCTTCTTCCCGGATCCAAAACAGAAAAGACATCGTCTAGAACAACCACTGGATCGCCAAGTGATCCGTCTTTGAGTAGCGCTGCTACCGCAAGTTTTAATCCAAGTGCGATTGACCAGGCTTCTCCTTGGGATGCTTGAGATCGCGCAAGCATTGAGTCTTTCTCGATTAGTAGTTCGTCTCTATGGGGGCCGACTAAAGTGATGCCGCGTTCAAGTTCTTGGTCTCTTAGTTGCAGCATTCTTTCCCGCATTTGTTTTTCAATATCGCTTTGCGTGATCTCTTCGACTTGTTCCTGGCTGTTTAGCGAAACTAGTCGCAGAGAAATTTTTTCTTGAGCCGGTGAGAGTTTGTTATAGAAGTCTTGTAGTAGCGGTGAAATGTCTGAGATGAGTTCAAGTCTTGCGATTGTTAGTTTGCTACCCAGTGACGCAATCTGTTCATCCCAGATATCCAAAGTTGATAGCTCTGGGTTCTTGGCAAACTTTGCGCTCTTTAGAAGGGCGTTGCGTTGCTTGAGGGCACGGTCATAGTCGAGCTTTAGCTGGGCAAGTCTGGGGCGCAAAAGAGCCATAGTCGAGTCCAGGAAATAGCGCCGGTCTTCGGGATCTCTTCTGACGATGTCTAGATCCTCAGGGGCAAATAGAACTACCGGGAGGTTGCCCAGGAAATCTGCTGTTCTCTTTTGCTGGTTGGCGTTCAGGAAATAGCGATTGGTTTCATCTCTATTCAGCTCCGCTGCAACTACGACCCTTCGATTGCCCTGGTTCGCGGTGGCTGAAACCATTGCCTGGTTTTGGTCGTTCTTGATAAGGGTCTTTTGAGCTCCGGGGCGATGGGAAGAGAGCTGGCTAAGGAAGACCAGGGCTTCGACAAGGTTGGTTTTGCCCTCGCCATTGGGGCCGTGGAAAAGGGTTGTGCCCTTTTTGAGCAAAAGGTTTAGGGCAGCGTAATTTCGAAAATTAGCAAGCTGAATTTCGCTTACCCACAACTTGGACCGCCTAGGAAACCAGCAGGTTTGGCTGCAGTAGGTATTTGTAGTGCTGAGAAGATCCAACAGGGGTAATAAGAACTGGGCCTGGCTTGTTTGGGTTGTTTGGGTTCGATGTAAATCCGAGAGAAACCATTTCAGTGTCGACTCCGGCCAGTGCATCAATCAAATACTGCGGCTTTAGTGAAACGGTTGTTTCTTCTCCTGTGAGTGAGCATGCGACCTGTTCGCTTGCGTCTGCGACGTCGGAACCAATTGACTCCAGGGTCACTTCGTTAGACGAAAATTTAAATCTCAGGGGTTTGTCTCTATCAACAACCAGTCCGACGCGCTTCGTTGCGTTGATTAGATCTTGCGTGCTGGCCACTGCGAAGTGTGGTGTGTCTGAAGGGAAAAGGCTCAGAACGGCAGGGTACTTACCCTTGATGGTGGAAGTTGTTACGGACTTGCTGCCCGATGAAAAGCCAACCATTTCTTTGTCGCCATCAGCAAAGCCAATTGAAATTTCTTTTTCGTGTGCAAAGGTCTTAGCAATTTCACCAACAACGCGAGCCGGAATTAAAATTTCGCGGTCGCTACCAGATCCTTGCCAAGCAATGTTTCTAGTTGCCACGCGGAACCTGTCGGTTGCAATTAGCGAGAGTTCTTTGTCGTTCGATGAAATCATTACTGCGGTTAAAACCGGAGTAACTTCTTCTTTAGATGCAGCAACAGAAACCTGTGTAATTGCTTCTGCAAATAATTCTCCGCCTACTTTTCCTGATCCGGCTGGTGTTGCGGGAGTCGAAGGATATTCACTCATGCTCATTGCGGATAATGAGAATTTGCTAGAACCAGAAATTATTTGAACCCTGGATTCTGAGTGATCTATTGATACTGCTTCTGATGGCAGCTTGGAAACAATGTCAGACAAAAGTCTGGCTTGAACTAGCACTTTTCCTGGTTTTTCAACATTCGCAGAAATTGTGGCTTTAGCTGAAACTTCATAATCAAAAACGGAGAAAGTAACTTCTTTGCCATTTGCCTCAATAACAACACCTGAAAGCTGAGGAAGTTGTGGTCTTGGAGAAACAAGCCTTACTACGAAAGAAATAGCATCAGTAAGAATGTCTCTGTCGGCTTGAAATTTCATCTTTTTCCTAAATCGGGGCTCTTATCTTGGCACAACTGTCTGATTTCTTCACAGCCGGGCTTTTTACCCACAACCCCCAGCTATTTAAACCTCTTCTAATAACAACAATAAGCACCTGTGGAATATGGGATAACTGGATCTTGGTAGCCAAAAACCTAAAAACTACACTCTTGTAAGTTGTATACGAGCCTGTGGAAAAACCTGTTGATAACTATTCAGCTTGTGGAAACCCTACGGCCACAAGGCCAAAAGGGGGTGATTGTGGACAAAATGTGGAGAGTTTTCCACAGATTTGGCCCTAGTTATCCACAGCTTTATCTACTGGAATCTTTGATCTTTTGGATAATTTCAGAGACCTGGTTATAGATATAGCGCCTTTCGCGCATCTGCTCACTGATTTTTTTGGTCGCATACATAACCGTTGTGTGGTCTCTGTTGCCGAAATACATCCCGATCTTGGGCAGCGACAGGTCGGTTAGCTCGCGGCAGATGTGCATGGCAATCTGGCGGGCCAGCGCAACTGCCTGCTGACGACCGCTGCCTGTTATGTCATCTGGGCTGAGCTTGTAGTACTCAGCGGTCGCGGTAATGATGGCCATTGGCGAGACGTTGCTGTCGCCAGCAAAGGAAAGGGTGTCTTTCAGAACCACCTGGACTAGGTCCATGTCGATGGGCTGGCGGTTTAGGTTTGCAAATGCCGTGACACGGATCAGGGTTCCCTCTAGTTCGCGGATGTTGGATGAGATTCGAGCGGCCATATATTCGATGACCTCATCGGGAACCTGGATTCTTTCCTGAGCAGCTTTCTTTCTCAAAATCGCAACACGAGTTTCAAACTCGGGAGCTTGAATATCTGTGATCAATCCCCATTCAAATCTCGAAAGCATTCTTTCTTCGAAACCAGCAAGTTGTTTTGGTCGGAGATCAGAAGTGATAACAACTTGTTTGTTGTGATCATGCAATGTGTTGAAGGTGTGGAAGAAAGCTTCTTGAGTCTGGTCTTTTCCTTGCAGGAACTGGATGTCATCAACTAGCAAAATATCGACGTCGCGATACTGCGCTTGGAAGTCAGCCGTCTTGTTGTTTTGAATTGCATTGATGAAATCATTTGTGAATTCTTCGGAAGAGACGTAGCGAACCTTGAGTCTTGGCTTCAGATGAAGCGCATAGTGACCAATAGCGTGCAGCAAGTGTGTTTTACCAAGACCGCTCGAACCATAGATAAATAGCGGGTTGTAAGCCTCTGCCGGTGCTTCGGCAACTGCGAATGCGGCGGCGTGCGCAAATCTGTTTGAACCACCAGTAACAAAACTGTCGAAAGAATATTTTGGATTTAATCCAGATGCATTTACTGCAGTTAAGACAGGTCCAGTTGCAGGATCAACATCTTCCCATTTAATTTCTGGTTCTTGAACAACATCAACTTTGATCGCAGTTTGTAAATCTTCATTTGTGATTGCAACAAAAGATGTCGGTCCACCAATTTCTGAAAGTTCAGAAAGTGCTTGAAGAATTTGATCGCGCAATCTTCCTTGCAACATCGAACGTGTTACTTCATTTGGAACTTCGATGTAGAGGGTGTCATCCAAAACGCCTTTTGGAACCGCAAGATCTAGATGACCTTTTAGGTGGGGGGTGACTACAGGGTCAGAGGCAACCTTCGCGACGAGCCCCTTCCAGGAGCTGACTAATGCCGCATCAGCCATCAGAATCTCCCTCCAGAGTTATCCACAGAGTTTTACACAGGTCTTTAACCCTGTGGATAGGGTTTAGAGTGCTGTGGAAAACTTGTGGATAAGTAGCCCACGTTTTTTGACTGGGTAATTCAATACCCCCTGCCCCCAGATATCAAATCGGAACGGCGTGTCGGCCTTGTAAATTAGGGGTTTTTGGACCAAATTCCACCTTGACTTGAGCGCTCAGACAGCGTAAATTGTTCAGGTTGTCTAGGGCATATGCCCATAAGTTTCAGGAGATCGAAGTGACCAAGCGCACTTTTCAGCCTAACAACCGCCGCCGGGCCAAGACCCACGGCTTCCGTGCTCGCATGAAGACCCGTGCAGGCCGTGCAATTCTGGCTGCCCGCCGTCGTAAGGGTCGCGCCGAGCTCAGCGCCTAGGGGCATTTTGCTCCCCCGCGTAAATCGCTTGCGTTCAAGCGATGAAATTCGCGAAGTTGTGAATAAAGGCAAGCGAATTAGCTCAAAATTGGCTACTTTGCATTACCTACCAGCCGAAACCAACCGTTTCGCCATAGTTGTCTCCAAGGCTGTTGGGGGTGCGGTGGTTAGAAACCAGGTAAAACGCCGAATTAGAGCGGTTTTATCGGGTCAAACCACCCACTCCCCAGCTATTTCAGGGGTCGTCCGAGTCCGGCCAGGAGCCGATCGAATGAGTTATCAACAGGTTGACTCCGAACTTGTGGAAATCCTGGGGCAAATCCGGTGAAGTTCCTGATAACTATCTGGTTGTTACCTCGAAACATTCTGATAGCACCCATCCTGCTGTGGAGGAAATTCATCTCCCCTCTTTACGGGAATGTGTGCCGCTATTACCCAAGTTGCTCAACCTATGGTCTTGCTGCGGTCCAAAGATTTGGAATCATTCGAGGAGTACCAATGACGGCTTGGCGAATTCTTCGTTGCAATCCTTTTTCAAAAGGTGGCGTTGACGATGTTCCAAATAGCCCGAGACCAATCTCAATCAGCGCACTAGGATTTGTAAGTCCCGACTTATCAAAACGAGGTAATTAGTGGATCTGTTATGGCCAATTAAGTGGCTCATCGAATTTATTCTGGTGACCTTCCACAA
>VFQT010001256.1_pt1 | contig 31611 bp, 29 predicted proteins | sample 3512381 | NCBI WGS metagenome assembly VFQT01 (sample SAMN10412376, study PRJNA504923) | tailings metagenome | isolation source: Relicate 2 Philex TSF3 active mining site | place: Philippines: Tuba, Benguet | collected 2017-08-29
AAGCCGCCAGTGTGTGCGTCTTCTGCGGTTCGGGGCCGGGCAGGAGCTCCGCCTACGTGGAAGCCGCCCGTACGTTGGGGCGCGCCCTCGCCCGGACCCGCCGGCGGCTCGTCTATGGAGGAGGTGGTCTCGGCCTCATGGGTGAAGTCGCCAACGCCGCGCTCGCCGGCGGCGGCAAGGTCACGGGCATCATCCCGGAGTTCCTGTCGCAGAAGGAGCACCTGCTCCGCGACGTCGACAAGGTCATCATCACGAAGGACATGCACGAGCGCAAACGACTCATGTTCGAGCACTCCGACGCCTTCGTCGCCCTGCCCGGCGGCATCGGAACGCTGGAGGAGCTGATCGAGCAGCTCACGTGGTCGCAGCTCGGCCGCCACGACAAGCCGATCGTGCTCGCCAATATCGGAAACTTCTGGGATCCGCTGCTCGCCCTGCTCGCGCACATGAAGGAAGAGGCCTTCATCCGCGCCGGACTGGAGGTGCGATTGATCGTCGTGGCCACCGCCGAGGAGATCCTGCCCGCGATCGATGCCGCCTTCAGGCGCGGCGCAGGCCAGCACATCCCCAAGGACCTGCCGGAGCGGTTCTGAGCGCAACGCGCCGCATCCCGGCGCCCCTCTGTGCGACGGGCCCGCGCATCCCTATCTCTAGGCAAGCGGCGAGGGCAGGCATTCGCCGGGAGGAGGCACGGGTGACGAAGATCGTGCGAGACGGCCGGGTCGAAACGAACCGTGCACGCAACCTCGTGCACACGGCGGTGCTCGTTACGGGCATCGGACTGGTCACGCTCCTCTCAGCCGCCCTGCTGTGGTCGTGGCCCGGCGCGCTCTTCGCGCTCGCGGTGTTGTTGTTACTCACCATATTCGGGCCGCGTGTCGCACCCGAGGCCGTGATGCGACTTTACAGGGCCGCCCCAGTACGACACGCGCACGGCGGCCCGCTCGTGGCCATCGTGGACGCCCTTGCACAGCGTGCCGGCTTGCCGCGCGCGCCGCTCCTCTACGTGATCCCGAGCCCGACCATCAATGCCTTCGCCACCGGCTCGGCCGACCGTTCCGCAATCGCGCTCTCGCATGGCATGTTGCGCACCCTCGACATCCGCGAGCTCACCGCCGTCCTCGCTCACGAAATGAGCCACATCCGCAGCAACGATCTCTTCGTGATGGGTCTTGCCGACGTCATGACGCGATTCACGTTGTTGCTGTCGTATGTCGCCGTGATGCTCGCGGCCCTGAACGTCCCGGCGATCCTGCTGGGATTGCCGACATTCCCGTGGGCGGGGATCGCGCTCCTTTACCTGGCGCCAGCCGTCGCGAGCCTGCTCCAGCTCGCCCTGTCCCGCGCGCGTGAGCTCGACGCGGACCTTGAGGGGGCCACCCTTTCGGGCGACCCGGCGGCACTGGCCTCGGCGCTCCGCAAGATCGACCGGCTGGAAGGCAGGTTCTGGGAAGACCTGATGTTCCCCCCGGCACGCCGCATCCCCTACCCCTCGCTCCTGCGCTCGCATCCCGATACGGACGAGCGCGTGGCGCGGCTCGCGGCCTTGGCCGAGACCCCGACGCGCCCGCTTCTCGCCGACATCGAGCCCAGATCCCAGCCCACGTTCTATGGCAGCGGCATCATCGGCAACCCGCGTCGCCGCTGGACGGGCGTGTGGTACTGAAACTTCAGCCAGGGCCGCTTCTGCGGAGGCAACAACAACCGCGGCGGCAGCAAGACGATCACCGCCGCCTCGCCAGCCATCGATGCGCGGCGCGCGGGCGCCTCAACGCCCTGTGAACCGAGGCGCGCGCTTCTCGATGAAGGCGTCGCGGCCTTCGATCCAGTCGCTCGAGTTGTCGATCGTATCGACCTGGGCGCGCGAAATGCCGCCGATCTCGGTGGGCCCCTTGGGCAGGGTCTGCGATGCCCAGCGCTTCAGCATGCGCGAGGGCAGCGGAGCGGTGGCTGCGATCTTGGTCGCCCAGTCCATGGCGGTTGCGCGCAACTCGGCGGCCGGCACGATCTTGTTCGCATAGCCCACCTCGTAGGCGCGCTGCGCGTCGATGGTCTCGCCCAGGAGCAACAGCTCCATCGCGATCTTGTGCGGGATGCGTGTCACGAGGTTCGTGATGAGCCCGCCCGAGAACCCGACCTTCACTTCCGGATAGCAGAAGCGCGCGTTGTCGGCGCAGATCATGAGATCGCACATCGTCGTCAGAACCATGCCGCCGCCGATGCACCAGCCGTGCACCGCCGCGATCACCGGCTTGTCGACGGCGACGCCCACGCCGGGAACGCCATGATAGAGCCCGCGAGGCGGGTTCTGCAGGTCGGCCCCAGCACAGAACGCCTTTTCGCCAGCCCCGATCAGCACAGCGACCCGATCCTCGTCGTTCGCCATGAACCGCTTCCAGGCCTCGTGCAGACCGTCCATCAGTGCGTTGTCCATCCGGTTCATTTTTTCCGGGCGGTTCAGCGTGATGACGGCCACATGATCGCGGGATTCGTAGGTGATGGCATCGGACATCGGCGTGGGGCTCCTCGTCGGGTCGGCTGTTTCCTCAAAGCCCAAGGTGCGCAACTTGTCTCCCCCACGCAAGCGCCGTCGTCGTGTCGCACGACAGCTGCGAGGCAAGCGATTGCCGTGCGCGCCGTCACATGGTTTGCTCGCGCGCTGAACTGGCATCACGCAGGGAGCCGATATGCCGACCACCGCCGCACTTTCCGACGACGCCATCGCAGACTTCAGGCGCGACGGCGCCGTGCTCGTCAAAGGCCTGCTCGCCGACCGCGTCGCGGCGCTACGGGAGGCGGTCGCCCAGAACATGGCGGCGCCCAGTGAGTTCGAGCGCACGTACAAACCTGAAGATGGGGCGGCCCCTTTCTTCCAGGATTTCTGCAACTGGCAGCGCATTCCCGGCTATCGCGACGCCGTCGAGAACTCGGCAATGGCCGAACTGGCCGCCCGCCTGATGGGCTCGCGCACCGCGCGCATCTTCCACGAACACGTGCTCGTGAAAGAGCCCGGCAACAGCATGGAAACGCCCTGGCATCAGGACCAGCCGTATTATCTGGTGGATGGCAACCAGTCCGTCAGCTTCTGGGTGCCTCTCGATCCCGTCCCCCGCAGCATCGCACTCGAGTTCGTGGCGGGCTCGCAGAATTGGGGCAAGGATTTCAGGCCGCAACGGTTCGACGGCTCGGCGCTGTATGCCGGCGACGAGGCGGAAGCCGTGCCCGACGTCGCCGCGCGGCGAGACACATGGCGCATTCTCGGCTGGGAGATGGAGCCCGGCGACGCACTGGCTTTCCACTTCCGCTGCCTGCATGGCGCGCCGGCCAACACCACGACGAACCGCCGGCGGGCCGTCTCGTTCCGCTTTGTGGGCGACGACGCCCGCTTCGCCAAGCGCAAAGGGCGGACGTCACCGCCCTTCCCGCATCTCACCTTCGAGGACGGGGCACCGTTCGAAGGGCCCGAATTCCCGGTGCTTTGGCCACGCTGACGGTTTGGGGCGCATGATAGAACCGGGGTGGCAGCACCATCCCCGGTTCGCCGCGTCAGTCCGGCACGGGCTGCAATCGCTCAAGCCGCGGTACCTAAAGGCAGGATCTTGTCGGCCATGACCTGGCACCGCTTCATGAGGCGCGGCTCGTCGGGCCCGTAGTCGGCCTCCGCGTTGTGCATGGTCCACAGGTTGTCCCAGGCGAGCACGTCTCCCTCGGCCCAGCGGTGAGCGTACAGGTACTTCGGCTTCAGCTGGTGCTCGAACAGGAAGGCGAGGATCCGATCGCTCTCTTCCTTGTCCATTCCGTCGATCTTCGTGACGTAGCCGACGTTGCAATAGAGCGCATATCGGCCGCTGACGGGGTGCTTCAGGAAAATAGGATGCGAGACGGGTGGCTTCTGCTTTCGCTGCTCGGGTGTCAATGGACCACGGGTGCTGCCGGGACGCTGGCGCATCATCTCCCAGAACTTGTTGAAGTCGTGCGTCGCCGTGCGGCCGGCGAGCTTCGCCTTGAGATCTTCGGGCAAATCGTCGTAGGCCGCGCACATGTCGGCGAACAGCGTGGCGCCGAGCGGTTTGCCGTCGCGGAACGGCACCCTGACGGCATGCAGCACGTTCAAAAAGGCGATGGGCTCGGAGTAGGACATGTCCGTATGCCAATCCTGGCCCGCGTCCTTGAGGCCCAGCGCCCTGCCGTTCTCCACGATGTTGGAGAGAATCATCACCTCGGGATGCCCCTGCTCGGTGTAGGGCCCTGCCGCCACGTTGACCTCGAGGGAGCCAAACTTCGCGGCGAACGCCTTTTGCTGGGCTGCATCGAGCTTCTGGTTCGGGAAACAGACCACCGCGTAATCGCCAAAGGCCTTGAGGATCAGATTGTAATCGGCGTCACTCAGCGGCTTCGACAGATCCATGTCTTCGATGCGGCAACCCAGCGTGTGTCCGCTCGGTACGATCTTCGCCATTTCGTGTTCTCCTTAGCTACGGTGGCCGGCCGAGCCCCGACGGCGCTGCAGCAGCCGAAGCAGCCGGCAGGCATCGCATGGGCGCGCCCGATAATCTCTCGTTCGCGGGGGAACATAGACTGTGATGCGCCTCCTCTCCAGTAGCTTGCAGCCGCATGATGCCTTCGGGGACGCACTGCAAAAACAGAGCGTTGCATCCACCCGGAAGGAGCCGGAGCGGCTCAGGACGATGCGGCATTCGCGCCGGGAGCAGATCCGGCCGGCCCGGCGGCCGGCACGAGCTTCTGCGCAGCCTCCGCCAATGGGGTCAGTGCTGCGAGGGACTGGAAATCCTTGATGATCACCCAGCCCCGTTTGGGCATCGTGATGATGTTGCGCGCCTTCAATCGCGACAGCAGACGGCTCAACGTATCCCGATTGAGCGCCAGATAGTCCGCGAGGTCGTCGCGCCGCAACGGCAATTCGAACGAGTATCCGCCAGGTACCGGGCGCCCCACCAGCACGGCCACCTCGATCAGAACCGTGGCCAGCCTCTCTTCGCCACTCAGACGACCGATCATCAGGGCATGCAAACCCGAACGAACGAGGAGGCGAGCGAACGCCGCCTCCACGTCGATCGACGGCAGATCGGACCCTGGCCGGGATTGCGCGTTCCCATTGCGGACGCGCAACACGCGGGAGGGCACGACGGCCGTCAACCCCACATCCAGGCCCGCCGGCGTCATCTCGGGACCGCACACGTCGCCCGGATACAGGACCCGCATGATCTGGCGGCGCGCACCACTCAGGACGGCATCGACCGTCAGACATCCTGATTGAACCCAGAAGGCCGCGCCGACCTCCAGGTCTCCCAAGGCGAGGCGCTGCTTGCGGCGCAGCGTGATCAGTGCGGCGTGGGATTGCGGAACATGACGCTCCGTGCCGCGCGTGACACGTCCGCCACCTGTCGACGGGCTCAGTTTCTTATCAGAAGTCATGTGAAGATCTTTGGCCAGACGAACGGTGCGTCGTTCGTGAGAAGCCTGGGCAGGCGACCTTGGTTCGACTTGAGAAAAATCAAGCGGGAAGCGGCCAAGCTGTCGCACCATGGACCGCTTCCCCCTGGCGGAACCGCGAAGAACTTTGATCCAGATCAAGAATTGGCGTGATTGAGGAGCAACACCTCGACGTGGCCATCAGGACACTGACACAGATCAGAGTTCGGAGCGTCTGGCGGCTTGTAAGCACCCCGGAGGAGGCGTGTCTCTGTGCAGGGACTAAACGCGTGAGTCGTATTGCCCTCGGAAGCACAGAGAGAGAATGACATGACACGCTTGAGGAAGGCCGCAGCTGCTCTGGCCATGGTGCTGGGTTTCGCCACGACGGCGGACGCAGGGGACTATAATGGGAATTTCATGGTCCGCCTGCAGGCTACGGGTGTTATCACGCAGGATGACTTGAACTCGCTGACGAGCGGCGCAACGGACCTGAAGGCCGCAGGTTTCGACGCCGAGGTGAGCGACCGTATCCTGCCGACCGCGACGCTGACCTATTTCCTGACCAAGAACCTGGGTCTGGAGCTGTTCTGCTGTTTCTCCAAGCATAAGATCGACCTGAAGTCGCCCGTCGCAGGCATCGGCGGCAACGTGGCCGAGAGCTGGATCTTCCCGCCGGCACTCACGCTCACATACCACTTCGACGGCATGGGGGCCTTCAAGCCTTACGTCGGCGCCGGCGCCCAGTGGATCCACTTCTTCAGCTCCAACCGTGGCAACGACTCGCTCGCATCCGACGGCGTCAAGTTCGACGACGCATTCGGCGTGACGATTCAAGCGGGCTTCGACCTCGCCATCGGAGGGGGCTGGTACCTGAACGCCGACATCAAGAAGAGCTGGCTGGACACCACCGTCACGTGGCGTAATTCGGCCGTCACCGGCGCCGACATCGTCGCAAAGGCCGACCTCGATCCTCTGATCGTCAGCGTCGGCGTCGGTTACCGGTTCAATCTCGAGGACCTCTTCGGCCGCCGCCAGGTAGAGAGCCTGAAGTAAGCCAGCTGCGGCAGCGGGGATTGCCGACTTCGACCAGGAGGGCCGGGCGAAAGTCTGGCCCTTTTCTCGTTTGTCGCGCGCCCCCGCCTGCGACCCGAACACTCCGTGATCCCCGCGAGCGGCAGGGCCCGCTCAACGCCGGAACCAGGCTACATGCCCTTACCGGCACCGATTCTTCGTACCCTCGCCGTGCTGTCCAGGCTTCTCCGCGTGGGCGGATCGTCTGGCAGCACAGGAACTCCGCCAGCCCGCGCGTATCGCAGCCTGAAGCTCACCTGCCGCGCAGCCGTGCAGGCGCTATGAAAAAACAGGCTCGCGGCCATGGCCGCGCCTTGCTAGCCTCCCGCCCGTCATTGCCATAAGGCGCACGTCCCACTGGAGGTCGTGGCCGCTGACCGGAGGAAATTTCATGCAGCTCAAAGTAATGCCAACGACGCGTAGCGAATGCACGCCAGAGGAATGGCAGGCTCGCGTCGATCTCGCGGCAGCCCACCGGATAGCCTACATGCACGGCTTCCACGAAGGCATCTTCAACCATCTCACGCTTCTGGTGCCCGGGCGCACCGACCGCTACTATCAGATCCCCTTCGGCATGCACTGGTCGGAAGTGAAGGCCTCGAGCTTCATGGAAGTGGGTTTCGATGGTCTCGTGAAGCGCGGCGTCGGAGACGTCGAGCGCTCGGCCTATGCCATTCACATGCCGATGCACCGCGCAAAGCCACAGCACTGTGCCGCCGTGTTTCACACGCACATGCCCTACGCCAGCGCACTCACGCGGCTGGAGGATCCCCGCATCAAGGAGATCGGCCAGACCGAAGTGATCATGATGGGCAAGATCGCCTACGACGAGCATTACGACGGCCCGGCCTACGATCCCGCCGAGGGTGAACGTTTGGCGGGCATCCTGGGCGACAAGACCGTGCTCTTCATGGCCAACCACGGCGTAACCACCGTTGGCACGTGCGTGGCCGAGGCCTACGACCGCCTCTACTATATCGAGCGCGTTGCCCAGGTGCAGATCTACGCGATGTGGACTGGACAGCGCCTCAAAAAACTGCCCGAAGACGTCATCGAGCGCACGAAGGTCCCCTCCACGGGCGCCATGAGCGCGGGCATGCCGAAGTACGATCCGCCGCCTGCGATCCGGCATTTCGAAGCTCTCAAGCGAATCCTCGACCGCAAGGAGCCCGACTACAAGGAATGATCGTGCAATGACGGCGGCGGGCTGGCGCGCATGCCGGCCCGCTTTGGCTTACGAGAACACCGCAGAAGGGACGACGGCACACCATGAGCACCAAACCGAAAGTCGCTATCATCGGCACGGGCGGCACCATCACGTCACTGTCGAGCGTGGGGCCTCTGGATCTCTACGAGTACACCGCGACCGGCCGCATGCTCGAGGCCGACCAACTCGTCGAGATGTTCCCGCTCGTGCGCGAGGTGGCCGAGATTATCCCGGTCCGCTTCAAGGCCGTGCCCTCGACCGCCGTTTCGTTCCCGGAGTGGAAGCAGGTCGTTCTGGAGGCCGACAAGGTCGCAGCCGCCCATCCCGATCTCGCGGGCATCGTCGTGTTGCACGGGACCGCCTCGCTGGAGGAGACCGCCTACGCGTTGCACCTGGCGGCAAAGGTCTCTGTTCCCATCGTGCTCGTCGGCGCCCAGCGCCCGGCCAGCGCGTTGTCGGGCGACGCCGGATTGAACCTCGTCAACGCCGTGCGCACGGCCGCTTCGCCGCTATCGCGCGGGCTCGGCGTGCTCGTCTGCCTGAATGACGAGATCCAGGCCGCCCGCGAGGTGACGAAGACGTCGACCGCGCGCCTCCAGACCTTCAGAACGCCCGATTTCGGGGTGCTGGGCCAAGCCGACGGCGACGCGATCAGCTACTACCGCAAGCCTGTCCGGCGCGGCGCGCCCGATACGGAGTTCGACATTCGTGGCCTGGATGGCCTGCCGCGCGTGGACATCGCCTATTCCTACGCCGGCAACGACGGCACCGCGACGCGCGCCTTCGTGAAGGCCGGAGCGAAGGGCATCGTCGCGGCCGGTTTCGCGCCGGGCATGCTGGCGCCTGCCGAAATGGAAGCCTTGCGAGAGGCTGTCGCAGCCGGTGTCATCGTCGCGGTGTCCTCGCGTGCCGGTTCCGGCCGCACCTTCGCCTCGAGCAAGATCGTCGACGCGGGCTTCATCACGGCCGACAATCTCAACCCGCAGAAAGCGCGCATTCTGCTGGCGCTCGCTTTGACACGCACCGGCGATCCCGCCGAGATCAAGCGGATGTTCGCGACCTATTGACCTTATTGCTCCTGGCTGAGACGCTTGGCTCCGTCGCACGCCGGCTGCACGCGCTGCACGTCCACGGGACGCCTCGAACAAGATCCCGGGACGGCAGCGGCTATCCGTCGCCGGCGTCAAAGCCCTAGGGAGCATGAACGCAATGGCAGCCACGATCCGCCAGATCCATCCCATCTTCGTCGGCGAAGTGTCCGGTGTCGATTTGACGAAGCCGCTGTCGCCGGAGGATGTCGCAACGCTCAAGGACGGCATTGCGCGCTATGGCATGCTGGTCTTCCACGACCAGAAGCTCACCGACGAGCAACAGATGGCGTTCTCGCGTAACTTCGGCGAGTTGGAGAACGCGCGCGGCGGCAACATCACCAAGGACAAGGACAAGCGCCTCGCCGAGGGGATGAACGACGTCTCCAACCTCGACAAGGACGGCAAACCGCTGGCGAAGGACAGCCGGCAGCATCTCTTCAACATCGGCAACATGCTGTGGCACTCCGACAGCTCGTTCCGCGCCGTTCCCGCCAAGTATTCGCTGCTCTCCGCCCGCGTCGTGAACCCCATCGGCGGGAACACGGAGTTCGTCGATACGCGCGCGGCCTACGACAGCCTCGATGCGGCGACGAAGGCCGAGATCGAGAACATGGTGTGCGAGCACTCGCTGATGCACTCACGCGGCTCGCTGGGCTTCGTCGATCTCAGCGAGGAAGAGAAGCAGATGTTCAAGCCCGTCCGCCAACGCTTGGTACGTTTGCACAAGGACAGCGGCCGCAAGGCGCTCTACCTCTCCTCGCACGCAGGTGCCATCCTGGGCATGACGATGCCGGAAGCCCGCATCCTGCTGCGCGACCTCACCGAGCACGCCACGCGTCCCGAGATGGTCTACGTTCACAAGTGGAGGCCGCACGATCTGGTAATGTGGGACAACCGCTGCACGCTGCATCGGGTACGCCGTTACGACGCCAGCCAGCCGCGCGACATGCGGCGGACCACCGTTGCCGGCGACGAGATGACGGTCGAGCAGGTACAGGCCGCCTGACATCGGCCGAAGGAGGTCACGCATGCAATTCGGGATCAGCACGCTGTCGCGTGGCCTCTTCACCTCGCGCGAGGCTTACAAGACCGTTGCGCAGGCCGCCGAACGGGCCGGTTTCGGCTTCATCTCCGTCAACGATCACATCGTCGTGCCGGCGCAGCTCGGTTCGGCATATCCCTACACGCAGGGCGGCGTCTGGTCGGCGGCCGAGCACGGGCATTGTTTCGACCAACTCACCGCACTGGCCTTCCTGGCAGGCTGCACGGAGCGGCTGCGCCTTCTCACCTCGGTCATGGTGGTGCCGCACAGGCCCGCGATCTCGACGGCCAAGGCCTTGGCCACCATCGACGTCCTTTCGAGCGGCCGGTTGATAGTCGGCGTGGGCGCGGGCTGGATGGAGGAAGAGTTCAAGCTGCTCGGCGCCCCATTCGCCGATCGCGGCCGCGCGACCGACGAATACATCGAGGCATTCAAGGAACTCTGGACCAAGGACCAGCCCGCTTACGAGGGCAAGCACGTATCTTTCCGCGACGTTATCTTTGCGCCAAAGCCGATCCAGAAACCACACCCACCCGTGTGGGTCGGCGGTGAGAGCGCGGCCGCGCTGAGGCGCGCCTTCAAGCTCGGCGATGCCTGGTACCCCGGCAACAACAACCAGAAAACGCCGATGGACACGCCCGAGCGCCTCAGATCCCGTATCGCAGAGGTGAAAAACCTGTGTGAGCGCGCGGGCCGCGATCCCGCCACGCTCGGCATATCGATCATCGCGCAATCGCCGTTCCAGTGGAGCGAGGCCCGGACCATCGACGGTAGCGCACGGCGCATGTTTTCCGGCACGTCCGAGCAGATGCAGGACGATGCGCGGCACATGAGCGATGCCGGCGTCGGCCACGTCGCCTTGCGCATCGACGGCGCCGACATCGGCGAAGCCGTGGCCCGGATCGAGCGGTTCGGCGCAGAGGTCATCGCCAAGGTCGGACACTGAGCTCATGCGTGACGATCATCTCTTGGGCATCGCCCGCCGCAAACGCTATGACGCGCTCGCGACGGAGTTCCGATGGAACCTGCCGGAGTCTTTCAATTTCGGCACGGACGTCGTCGACGCCTGGGCTGCCGAGCGGGACGGCTTGGCGCTGATCTGGGAAAATGCCGCAGGCGACAGCGCGGCCTATCGCTACTCGGACATCGCCCGCCTGTCGAACCGGCTCGCCTCGTCGCTCGCGGCCGCAGGCGTCGGCAAAGGGGACCGGGTCATCGTCATGCTGCCGCGCATCCCGCAGTGGCAGATCGCCATGGTCGCCTGCCTAAAGATCGGCGCCGTCGCGGTGCCGTGCATCGAGATGCTGACCGAGCGCGACATCGCCTATCGCGTGGAAAACTCGGGCGCCGTCGCCGCCATTTGCCGCGAGACGGAAGTGGCCAAGTTCGCGACCTCGCAAGATCGCCTCGCGGTTCGCATCGCGATCGGCGCCGCGCCCGGCTGGACTGCCTGGAGCGATGCCATGGCGGCCGGCAGCGACACATTCACGGCGGCACACGTCGGCATCGAAGATCCCGCGCTGATGTACTACACGTCGGGCTCGACGGGACATCCCAAAGGCGTTCTGCACGCCTCGCGTGCCCTCTATGTCTGGCGCGTACAGGCCTATATGTGGCTCGATCTGGCACCCGACGACCGCATCTGGTGCACCGCCGACACGGGCTGGAGCAAGGCCGGAACCAGTGTCATCTGGGGTCCCTGGAGTTGCGGCGCCTGCGCCTTTTTCTATGACGGCCCGTACGTACCGGTGGAACGACTGCGTCTTCTCGCCAAGCACAAGGTCACCGTCTTCTGCGCGTCGAGCACGGAGCTCCTTCGGCTCGCCGGGGAGAACACGCGGGACTACGATCTCTCGGCGCTACGCCACACGGTGTCGGCCGGCGAGGCGGTCAATCCCGTTGCTGCGGAGCGGTGGGAGAAGGCGACCGGTTCGAAGATCTCGGAGGCCTATGGTCAGACCGAGGCGCTGATGATGATACTCAATTATCCCTCGGAGCCGCTGCGCTACGGTTCCATGGGACGTCCCCAGCCGGGTCTCGACATCGACATCGTCGATGATACTGGCGCCCGCCAGCCGGCGGGGACGGAAGGCCACATCGCGCTCAAGACGCCGAGCCCGCACCTGATGCTCGGCTACTGGCAGGATCCAGAGCGCACCGCCGCCTGCTTCGTCGATGGACCGGAAGGAAAGTGGTACCTCTCTGGCGACCGCGGCCACAGGGATGCCGACGGCTATTTCTGGTACGGCGGTCGCGCCGACGACGTCATAAATTCCTCCGGCTATCGCATCGGGCCATTGGAGGTGGAGAACGTGCTGCTCGAGCACCCGGCCGTGCAGGAATGCGCTGTCGTCGGCAGCCCGGACCCGCAGCGCGGCGAGATCGTCAAGGCCTTCGTGCTCCTGCGCACCGGCTACACAGGCTCCGCGGAGTTGGCCAACGAGTTGCAGAGCCACGTAAAGGCCACGACCGCACCCTACAAATATCCTCGCGCGGTCGTGTTCGTCGACGAGATCCCCAAGACGGTGACCGGCAAGATTCGCCGCCGCACGTTGAAGGATCTGGAGATCGCGCGAGCCGCCGGTGCCGTCAGATCCTGACGCACGGCCAATCCGGACTGGAGAACACCCCATGTCGCAGCCTCAGACGATCCCGATGCTGGAGCGCCGCCGGATCGAAGCCATGATTCTCCGACACGTCTACGATACGCTTAAGGAAAGCCACGGCACCGTCGCCGCCGCGCAAGCCGTGGGCGAGGCGGTTCGGCGCTCGGCCATCGAGCAAGGCGCACAGATGCGCGCGGAGGATGGCGGAACGACCTCGCTGCAGACGTTCATCGACCGGCAGGAATTGTGGACGAGGGGTGGGGCACTGGCCGTCGACGTGAAAGAACAATCGGCCGACCGCTTCGCTTTCCACGTCACGAGCTGCGCGTACGCCCGCATGTACCGCGAGATGGGTCTGGGTGAGATCGGCCACCTTCTCTCCTGCCAGCGCGACGGAACCTTCTGCGAGGGCTACGACCCCAGCCTCAAGCTACAACGCACACAAACGATCATGCAGGGCGCCAGCCACTGCGATTTCGTCTACACGTACGAGCCTGCGGAGAAATAGCCGGACCGTCAGGCGGATGCGGCACGCGCGGCATTGCGGTGGGCCGCGCCATTTGCCAGAACGCCGTTTTGCCGGATCACGACATCTCGCGAACTCCACCAGCGCCAGTTGATCACGCCCGTCGCCTCCAGCACGGACCAGGCGCCGGCGAGATCCCGAACCTCCAATGACCAGGTGATAGGCTTCCCCGCTGCCTGGTCGATGCGAAGGCGCACCGCGCCCGCCACGAGCTGCTCGACCAGCGACAACGCCTGAACCGGCGTGGGCACGTCCAGCCGCAAAGGGCCGGCTTGAAATACGAACCCATCGGCATCCACGACGATGGCAGCGGACAGCCCATCGGGAGCACTGCTGGCAATCGTGATGCGGTGGATATCCTCGACGGCGCGGAGTTCCCGGCACCCGGCCAGAATGCGGCGAATCTCGCTGCGGACCTGTCGCCACTCGCGCGCCCGTCCTTCGATCGGAATCACGATCATGAGCCGCCTCGTTACGCATCTGATTACAGTGCGCGAGCTGGCCTGACATACGTTGCATACGCAGCCAGACACCTCCGCACGGAAATCGTAGTCGCGGGTGTCTTAATTCCTTGTTAGCGGGCCGGGGCGAACGGCGCGCTTCACGGCCCCTCGGGTCTCAGCCGAAGAGCCGCAGTTGGCGCTCGTCTTGCCCCTTGGTCTCGGCCGCGAGCTGCTCGATCCTGTCGAACGGCACCTGTTCGGCCAGGATCAGGGAGCGCTGCGCCTTCATGGCGCGGACGAGCCCTTCCTGCACGAGATGGAACTCGCCGACCGTCTGGCCCGGCAGCACCGCGGCTGCATCGAGACCGGATTCGCTCTGGAAGGCGGCCTTGAGCTTGCGCAGCGCCGTATCCTCGCGCACGCGGCCGATGAACCAGCTCGTGATCTGGTCGCGGCTCTTGTAGTCGAGATCGCCTGGGGACTGGGTAGCCAGCATGATGCCGAGGCCTGCGGATCGCGCCCGCTTCAACAGGCTCTGCAGCGGCTCGGCGGTGGCCGGCTTGGCGTTCGCGGGGATGTAGAGGTCGGCCTCGTCGAACATGACCAGCGCCTGGAGCTGGTCGTTCGGGTTGCGCTGGCAGAAGCGCAGCGCTTCCGACAGGAACTGCGACACCCAGAAAAGGATGTTCTCGTTGTCGCCCAGGAAGCCCGTGTAGATGATCGACAGCCGCGTGCGGCCATCCTGGCGCTGATAGGGACCGAGGCCGAGCAACGCCTCCATGCTGAGCGGTTCACCGCCGCCTTCGAACAGCGCGGCATTGCGATGGCGCAGGGAGTCCAGTTGCCCCACGAGATCGCGCCGGATCTTACCCGAGGGATCCATGCGCTGCGTCAGGTCGGTCAGCTCGGGATCCTCGTCCTCGAGCAGATTGATGAGATCGGCGAGCGTGACCTCGCGGCTGTAGCGCGCTCCCAGAATGCGAAGCGCGACGGACAGCGTGCCAGACTGTTTCTGATGCGTGGCCGAGTTCTTCAAATGCAGCATGTCGCCGAGGGCGGCTGCCGACAGATTCGCCAGCAACTGCTGCTCGTGGTCCGGCAACTCGCTGATGCCGTTGGGCAGCAGCGTGATGGAGATCGGACGCCCGGAAGCACGCCCCGGCGTGTAGACGGCGACGTCGATCGAGTCCGCGAGCTTTTCCCGCTCGCCGCGCCGGTCGGCAAGCTCATCCTCGTTGGCGCGCCAGACGTCCGGATTGGCGTAGGAGCACAAATCGCCCTTTCGGTCGATCAGCACGACAGGGATGTCGCGCAACAACACCTGCTCGATGAGCGACAGCGCCAGTGTCGTCTTACCCGAGCCCGAGCCACCGAGCACCGCCGCGTGTCGCTTCAGGACGTTCTGATTGAGAGTGATCGGCTTGCCGCGACCGCCGATCTCGCGGCCGGCAAGGATGCTCGACGCGTTCGACCCGTTCTCGTCGAGAATGACCGCGAGAGGCAAATCCTCTTCCTCGCTCGAGGGCTCGACGGACGCCGGCTCGACGGGCGCCGGAGCCGGCGTCATCGACGGCAATCCATCGTTGCCCCACCCCGTCCAGTCCGCCAGAAGGTCGGCCGGCAGTTCCGGCAGCGGCGGCATCGCCGTGCCGCCGCCATGGCGCGCACTGGAGACCGGGACAGGCAACGGGGGAGGCACGTTGTCGATGCGCAAATGCGGCCGGCTCAACAACTCCAAGCGGAGGATCTGGATGATCGAGGCGAGACTGGACAGCAGCTTGGCCCGCTCCTGCCATGCGGCGAACCCCGGGTCAGAGCGATGGCGCGCGTGGAATTCACGCACCGTCATCATGCGTTCCCAGTCGGGCAGGGGCACGAGCACGGAGCGCCCCCCTTCGTCGCGGAATTTGCGGAAGGCCTGCGCCGTCTGGTTCTTGCGGTTTGGTGGGAATTCCGAGGCCCGCAACATGAAGGCGGGCTTGCCGCCCATGCACGCGAGCACGCGGTCGATCTGACGCTTCAGCCCGCCGCCCTGCGTCGGCCGATTGCAGATGAAAACTCGCGCTTCCTGCGTGAAGCCCGCCGCGTGCGACACCACGATATCGACGGCGGGAACGTCGTCGCCAAGCGACAGCTTGGTGATCGAGAGCTTCACTGTGCCGCCCCACTCGTCCTTCGCGAGTTGCAGCGCATTGCACAGAACGGACAGCAGTTCATGGTCGTCGGAGGGCATGTCCGCCTCCGACCCCGCCTGGAACCGCTCCCACAGATCACGGAAATCGATCGTGGGAACGCTGTCGTGCGCGAAAGGATCGTCGCCGCCGGCAGCAAAGCCCAGCGCCTTGGCCAGCGTCGAGATGAAGCTTTCCTCCGGCGCCACGGGCAGCGTCAGATCTTCCGGCTCGCCCGCCACCTTCTTGCGCACCCGGTTCTGCGCGAGTTCCAACAGGCGCCGCGTCGATAGCCCGCCGAACTCCTCGAAGAACTCGGGACCGAAGAACTGCGCCGGGTCGGGATAGCTCGCGCCTCCGCTTTCCGCCGTCGCCTGCTCGAGGCGCTTGGCGATGATCTGCCGCGCCTCGTCGGCGGTGCGGTTCTCGAGCAGCGCCACCGGCCCCGTCTTCTCGATGCGATCGACATAGGACTGGGCAAGCACGCCCCGAACCTGGTCGTAGAAATCGCCGAGAACGGAAATGACGACGATCGCGGTCGGCACGCGATTGGCGATCTGAATGAGGTCACGCACGGCCTTCTGGAAGCGCTCTTCCGCATCGGGGAAGAAACGCAGATCCTCGACCTGATCGATACAGAACACGAGCGCGGCCCGATCGACGGTCCACACCAGCTTGCCGATACTCTCGATGATCTCGAAAGCACGGCCGTCGCCGATATTGGGATCGAGCGCCGCAACGGCCTGCGCGGACAGGTCGTTGAGCGTGCGCCCGTTCAGGTATTGGCGCACCCGCTGGTCGATGCGCGGATCTTGCCGCTGCATGTAGAGCAGGGCCCGCACGATATTGATGTCGAGGTCCTGATCGACGAACTGCTCGCTGGAGACGATGTCGTCGGCCAACCCCAGGATCAAGCGCGCCAGACTGTCGTCGTCGAGTTGCGCATCGCGCAATTTCTCGAGTTCCGCGGGCGCCATCACCGCCGACGCGCTCACGAGCTTGTTCGTCAGTCTCGTGAGTGCACTTGCCGTGTCCTTGCCATCCGGGTCGTATGGCTTTTCCAGCCCGTTGATCAGGCGACGCAGGTAGTAATCCGAATAGCTCGAGATATCCGGGGTCATTTGGGCGTAGCCGAAGTAGGCCTTGCCCGCCCGGTGTGACGCGGTGCGCAACGCGCGAATGAGATGAGTCTTTCCTGCCCCCGACTGGCCGTGGAACAGCAGGATGCGCGATTGCGTACCGCCGACCCGGCCGCTCGTCACGGCCGTGAGAAGATCGCTGAATTTGCGACGCGCGGCCCGATGCACGGCATCAACGTCCACCGGATCCGCACGCCAGAGGTCTTCCTCCCACGTGATCGAGTGCTCGAAAACCTGGGCGAGGCTTTCGAGTGCCGTGACCTTGTCGGCATCGACGCGGGATGACATGGGCTCCTCAACTTTTCTCTATGCTACTGCGACACGTCCTCGACGCGGACGTAGTGCCAGACTGTATTCATGTATGCGACCGCGGAAGCCTGGACCTCCTTCAGGCGCTGTTTGTCCTTCAGATCGGCGTTGGCGAGCGCAATCAGCCCGCGCCGATGCGCCTCCGCCAGCATGGCCTTGAACTCGACCTCCGTGACCCCCCAGGTCGCATGCCGCGCCTGGATCACGTCCCATACCAGCGAAACGAAGGCACGACGGTTGCCAGCCCAGCCTTCCGCGCACGCTGCGGCCGCGGCCTTCACGGCAACCGCAAACTCCTCCGGCGTGGGCCGTTGCGTAACGGTCTTCGCCGGAGCCTCCGTTGCGGTCTCCCTCGCAGCCGCGGCAGGCACGGGCGACGTTGAAGCCGGCCCGCCCAGATACGTCCGGATCGCTCCGACGCGCAGTTGGGCGAGCTGTGCCCGGCGCGCACCCACCGCCTCCGCGGCCAGAGCCGCAACGAGACGGCCATCCGTACCGAACTCCTTCGGCACGGCGGCAAGTTGTGCGGCCAACGCCCGGCTCGCTTTCGACGACAGCGCGGTCTTCGCGTCGAGCCCGCTGTGCGACAGCCCGTCGCCGAACGCGCGCTGCAAGGCGACGAGCGCCAAAGCCTGCCGCACGCGCGCCGCAGACGGTTTGCCGCGGATCTTCAGCCGCCAGTGGGCAATGATGATCTGCTGCTGCAAGCCATCCAACTTCGCCAGCGCGCGGCGCCGCGACGCCGGCGCATCCGCCAGCCCCAGCGCGAGCGCCACCAACGGCCCATCGCGCATGTCCGACCACTTAACGGGAAGCGGCTCGGACGTTCCGAGATAACCGGCAAGGCTGGCACGACCGGCAGGCGACACCTGCCAAGCATCGCCCTGGCGCACCGCATGCCCGGTAGCCTCGAGCGCGCTCAGCAGCCGCTCGATCTGCCGCCGCCAAGCCGCCGGCGACTGTCCGTCGGCAGCCGGTGCCACGGCGGCCACATCGCGCGCGACCTGTTCCAGCGCGGTCTTCTGATCCACCGCGAGGCGCGCAAGCACAACCACCGCCAAGCGGCGTGCAGCATCCTGCGCGCTCACCTCGATCGGCTCGTGTCGTCCTGCACTGCTCATGCCTGTTGCGCGTCCCTCACCCCGCGATCACCGACGGCTTTCGCTTTCGTTGACCATCGCCGGGACGCACGAATCACCCACCGATGACAAGCATCTTGGGGAATGCCTGTATTCGGGCCAAGCCGCAACTGGTCCCTCGCGGACATACTTTTCGCTTGCGATGCCCACATGCGACAGATGCGCTGCGCCGCACGGCATACACCTCCATCAAGTCGCCACAATGGAGCCTCGCTGAAGTCACGAACGCGAGGCCATACTTGGCGTCGAGCTAGACGGGCTCACCGATGGGATCGAACCAAATAACGGACCGCTGAGGGCCGGCCGCAACCGGTCCAGCAGACGTGCGTGACGCCACCGCCTCATGGTGGGCTGGCAGCGGATGTCGACGCGGCATGCTTTAACGGGCCGTTTACCAAGCAGTAATCGGTTTGGGAGCATTGTGAAGGCAAAGGAAGCGCGTGTTCCATGACGAGTGTGGGTACGATGTCTCGCGTTCTGCTGCCATTGGCTCTTGGCTTGGCGATTGCCGGCTGCAGCCTCAACAACACCCCGATCACCGCAAGCCTCGGCGATGGGGGCGGCTCCGACGTCGCGCGTCAAACGCGCGCGGCGCGCCAGGGCGCGCTCGGAGGCGATCCCGACAGTCCCCGCCCCTCCAAGGTCGACGGCGCGCGTGGCGCACAGTTCGCAATGCTGAACGACCGTGCCCCCTCGGGTTCGTACGAGAAAGCGCCCCGCGGGGCCTTGGCCGACCGCGACTATTCCGCGACCAGGCTGGATCCCGAGAAAGCCCGCGAACTCATCAACGCCTATCGCAAGCAGAATGGATTGAAGCCGCTGAAACTCAATGCGGTCCTCTCCATCGCGGCCAAGGAGCATTCCCGCGACCTTGCCAAATGGGACCGCATCTCGCATTTCGGCTCGGACGGCTCCAACCCCTGGGACCGCGTCAAGCGCGCGGGCTACAACGCCCGCATCGCCGCCGAGAACGTGGGTACCGGCCAGACCTCCATCGACGAGGTCATGAAGGGCTGGAAAGAGAGCCCGGGCCACAACAAGAACCTGCTTCTGGCCGATGCCGACCACATGGGGATTGCACTCGTTCAGGATCCAAAGACCGAATTCAAGACCTTCTGGACACTCGTTCTCGCCTCTCCGCTGTAAGGCGGAACGGACGCGACACGCACGGGGATGGGCTCGCAACGACGAACCCGTTTCGGACGCAAGAAGGGCCCGGCGACACAACGCCGGGCCTCAAATATTCATCGACAGCTCGTGTCGTCCCACGCCGCTCAATTGAGCAGGCTGCGCCACGCGATCGCGCCCGGACCAGCACACCACGGCATCGCCACGTGCGGCAGCGGCACCATCGGCCGGCCGAGGGCGGCGACCGCATGCCCTCCCGCAGACCGATAGCTCGCGAACGCCATATCCACGAGTTGGCTGGCGAGCGACTTGGGTTGCGAAAACGGATCGAATCCGGAGATGCCGAACGGGCTCCAGGCATTACCGAGCCCGAACCCCATGGCCCAGGGCTGCGGTGTCGACCATGCACTGGGCCAGCCGAACGGCGACGACATCATCGGGAAGGCGAAGGGGGACGACACGCCCACCACCGGCATCGGCCACGCGTTGACAAAGGGCATCTCTGCCGGCCGCCGCGTGGCAGTCGATGTCGCATCGACCATCGCCTTGGTGGCGTCCTGGCTCGCCTTGAGGCAGGCATCCGACATCGCACGGGCGCTGGTCTCGGCCATTCGCAGCCAAACCTCGGCAAATTGCGCCTGCATCTGCAGTATGTTGAACATTCGCAGCCCCTTTTCGCCACGGCCGGCGACGCGCCGTCGCTCGCCCTTTGGAGGGACTATACAGAGAATGCTGCAACGCAGCAATCTCAATGCGCCGCACAACAGGCAGACGCCTCATGCACCGGCGGCACGAGATCCCGACGAGGCTTGGTTCGAAGCCGCGCCGAGCTTCCTGCCACCCGCGATCCGTCCCGCCAGCGCCCAGTACAGCACGCCCGCGACGAAACCTCCTGTCAGGTAGGCGGTGAGGGCGTAATTGTTGACGATCGTGTAGTCTCCCGGTCCTTCGCTCGCGTAGTGCGCCATGAACCCCGCAAAGGCGATGGCAACGCCGACGATCGCGTAGAACAGCCACGTCCGGATGGCGCGCCATTCGCCGATGACGATGGCCAGCAAGAGGAAGGGCCAGCCGAACACGATGGCCTGAACTCCGGAGAAGATCGACAACTCCACCAGCCGCGCGATCTTGTCCTTGGCAACATCCGACGGTGCGCTCAAGATCTCGGCTGGAGTCGTCGCAAACAGCACAATCACGAACCCGGCGGCGAGGGCCGACCAGAGGCAGGCGATGATCACGGTTAACACGCGCCCGAGCATATGCCCCCCGGTGTTCGATATCAGAACTCGGTTGAAACTAGCTCGTCTAGATCCTGATTTTCAAGAATAACGCGCTCTGACGATCACGCACTGCGACCCGCGACGATCCAGTAGACGAGGCCGCCCGCGAAGCCCGCTGTCGCGAATACCTGCCAGATCGTGGCCATCGACGCCATATCGCCCTCGAAGGTCCCCAGCCGCGCGAGCAGCGGCACCACGCACAAGGCCGCTCCTCCCGCGACGACATAGTAGGTCGCGCTGCGGATGCGGGCGACCTCGCCGATCACGGCCACCAGAAGTGCCGGCACCAGGACGGCCGCCGTCGCCACGCCATAGGCGCCCAGAACGATATTCATGCCCTGCTCGAGCTGCCCGAAGCCGATGTCAGTGCCGTGCAATGCATGGGTCAGCCGCTCCAGCCCCAGCGTCAGCAGGACAGTCGCAGACGTGGCTGCCGCGAGCAGCAGCCCGAGAGGCACCAGGATGAGGCGTCCGACGACCCGCATCTCCTCTTACGCGTCTTCCGGCTGGGCTGCCGCCCGGCCCCGCTCGCTCGCCTTGAGACGTTGTGATTCGGAGCGCAGCTGTCCGCAGGCCGCCAGAATGTCGCGTCCGCGAGGTGTACGAACCGGGCTGGCGTAGCCCGCCTTATTCACCACATCGGCGAAGCGCTCGATCTGCTCCCAGTCCGAGCACTCGTACTCGGTTCCCGGCCAGGGATTGAATGGGATCAGGTTGATCTTCGCGGGGATGCCGGCCAGCAGCTTCACCAGCGCGCGCGCGTCGGCGAGACTGTCGTTGACGCCCTTCAGCATCACGTATTCGAAGGTGATGCGCCGGGCGTTGGACAGGCCGGGATAGGCGCGGCAGGCCTCCAGCAATTGCGCGATCGGGTATTTCTTGTTGATCGGCACGAGCTTGTCGCGCAAGTCGTCGCGCACGGCATGCAGGGAGATGGCCAGCATCGTCCCCACCTCCTCGCCCCAGCGCGGAATCTCCGGCACGACGCCCGACGTCGAAAGCGTGATCCGGCGGCGCGAAAAGGCAAGCCCGTCGCCGTCCCCCGCGATCTCCATCGCCTGACGCACGTTGTCGAAGTTGTAGAGCGGCTCGCCCATGCCCATCAGTACGATGTTGGTGATCTTGCGCTCGGAGCGCGGCAAGAGACCGCCGTCCTCGACGGGCTCGGCACCCGGCCAGTCACCGATCCGATCGCGCGCCAGGAGAATCTGCCCGACGATCTCCTCGGGCTCCAGATTGCGCACGAGACGCTGTGTACCCGTATGGCAGAACGAGCAGTTCAGCGTGCAGCCGACCTGACTGGAAATGCACAGCGTACCGCGATCGACCTCGGGAATGTAGACCGTCTCGATTTCCGGCGGCTGCGCTTCGTGACCGCGGACGGGCAGCCGTGACAGCCATTTGCGCGTGCCGTCCACGGAAACCTGCTCGGACACGATATGCGGCCGAGCCAGCGTGTAGCGGGCGGACAATGCGGCACGCAAGTGCTTGGACACGTCCGTCATCTGGTCGAACGACGTGATGCCGCGAGCGTAGATCCAGCCCCAGAGCTGCTCCACCCGCATGCGCACCTGCTTTTCGGGCACGCCGGACGCCAGCAGTGCCGCCCGCAAGCCCTCCATGCCCGCACCCGCGAGCGTCGGCAAATCAGAACGTGCCGGAGCCCGCGCTTCGCGGACGCCGACGGCATCATGCACAGTGACCATGGCGATAGACCCTTCCTCGAGGGCATCAAATAGCTTTTTTTGCCGCCTGCAACAATGGCAGACGGCCTCGATTCGCGCCAAACGGCCCGCGTCTTCCGCTTCCCTGCGACGATCAGAGCCTGCGGCCGATCTCCAGGAAACGCTCGTGCCGGTGGTTGCGCACCTCCTCGGCGGTCATACCCTCGAGGTCCATCAGCGCCTTCTCGATGGCAGAGCCCGCTCGCTCGACCACAGCCGTCTTATCGCGGTGCGCCCCGCCGAGCGGCTCCGGAATGATGTCGTCGATGACCCGCATCTGCAGGAGATCCTGCGCCGTGATGCGCATGCTGGTCGCGGCATCCTTGGCACGTTGCGAGTCGCGCCAAAGGATCGAAGCAGCCGCCTCGGGGGACGCGACAGTGTAGATGGCGTGCTCCAGCATCAGGATGCGGTTGGCCGTGGCGATCGCCACCGCGCCGCCCGATCCCCCCTCGCCGATGACAATCGAGATCAAGGGGACCCCGAGACCGAGGCAGCAGTCCGTTGACCGCGCGATCGCCTCGGCCTGTCCGCGCTCCTCCGCGCCGACGCCCGGATAGGCACCCGCCGTATCGACCAACGTTATCACGGGCATCCCGAACTTGTCGGCCATCTCCATGAGCCGCACGGCCTTGCGGTAGCCTTCGGGTCGCGCCATGCCGAAGTTATGGCGGATGCGGCTTTCCGTGTCGTGGCCTTTCTCATGGCCGATCACGGCGACGCTGCGTCCGCGGAACGTCCCGATACCGGCCACGACGGCGGCATCCTCGGCGAAATAGCGGTCGCCGGCCAACGTTTGGAAATTCTCGATCAGCCCGTCGACGTAATCGAGGCAGTGCGGGCGCTCGGGATGGCGCGCGACCTGCGTCTTCTGCCAGGGATCGAGCTTGGCGTACGTCTCGACCAGCAGCTGCTGCGCCTTCTGCTCGAGCTTGCTCAGCTCCTCGCCGATGGAGACGTTGGCGTCGTCCTTCTCCGACAGCGATCGCAACTCCAGGATCTTGCTCTCGAGCTCGGCGATCGGCTTCTCGAATTCGATGTAGGTGCGCATGGTCCCGCTATGGCGATTGAAACGTTCGACTGCTTGTCTGCTCCGGCAGGCGCCCGTCCGGCCTCGTATTCGAGCCGGACCAAAGCCGCTGCCCCTTGCGGTGTCAAGCCTTTGGCTGCCTCACATCGAGATGTATCGGCAAATTCCGGGGCTTCAGGCTCGTTTCGCCTTCGGTTCGCGCCGGGCGAGAGGATGGTGCTCCAGGACGACCTTCTTCAGCCGCTCCTCAAGCACGTGGGTGTAGATCTCGGTCGTCGCAATATCGGCGTGCCCCAGCAACTGCTGCACGGCCCGCAAATCAGCCCCGCGGTCCAGCAAATGACTGGCGAACGCATGTCGGAGCACGTGCGGCGAAACCCGGTCGGGAGAAAGCCCGGCCGCCTCGGCCAGCTCCTTGAGCTCCTGCCCGAGCCGCTGCCGGGTCAGGTGGCCCTCCGCCCCCCGCGACGGAAACAGCCACTTGGAGCGCACCTCCGCGAGCGGTGAGCCGTCCGCCGCCGCTTCCGCCATGTAACGCGCCAATGCGCGGCGGGCCGCGCCGTTCAGCGGCACGATACGCTCCTTGCCGCCCTTGCCGCGAATGGTGAGCACCCGTTCGTCGGCATCGAGAACGTTCCGCGGCAACGTCACCAGTTCGCTGACACGCATGCCCGTGGCGTAGAGCACCTCGAGCAGGGCATGGAGCCGCAGAGCCCGCAAACGGTCTCTCCCCTCCAGCGCCCCAGTGCGCACCTTCGCGGTATCGAGCAGCCGCTCCACCTCGGCGACAGAAAGAAAGCGCGGCAGAGCGCGCCCCTTCTTCGGACCGGCGAGTGTCCGCGTCGGATCCTCGGCGACGATGCCCTCGGCCAGCAGGAACTTGTAGAATTGCCGCAGGGACGACAGCCGCCGGGCCCGAGTCGTAGGCGCCTGCCCCTCGTCGCCGATCTGTTTGAGATAGCGCGCGACCTCCGGTTTACCGGACCGCCCCAGGCTGCCCCCGAAAGCGGCGAATGCGACGGACGCGGCCTCGAGATCACGCCGATAAGCATCCAACGTGTTGCGCGCGGCCCCACGTTCCGCCGCCATCATCTCGAGAAAGCTCTCGATCAGGCGACCGTCATCGTCCACCTCGACTACGACCGTCATCTCTTCAACCGCGCTGGCGGCCCGCGAATCGAACCGCCGCCAGATTACATCTGGCTCGCCTGATGCACCTCGATGATGTTGCCGTCGGGATCGTAGAAGAAGATCTGCTGCCAGCCCTGGATCGCCCAGGCACCATAGTCGGCGTAGGGAATGCCGCGCTCTTCCAGCCGCTTCTTGAAGGTGCCGATGTCGTCGGTCCGGAATGCGATGTGCCCGCGCTCCAGCGGATTGACCGACGTTTTCGTGCGGAACGCCGCGCCGAAATCCTTTTCGGCCAGATGCATCTGCGTCGTCCCGTCGTGAATGAACGACACCTTGCCGCGATACCCGTCCGGACTCTGATCGCGGATGTTGCTCATGCCCGGAAACGACTCCATGCCCATGACGTTGCGATAGAAATCATCCATCGCATCGACGTTCGTGGTACACAGGTTGATGTGGTGCAGCTTGAGTTGCATCTGCGATTTCCTCCGGTGTTGGTCTTCTGGGCCGACAATGCGGGGGCGCATATGGACGCAATGCGCCCGGCATTACTCGATCTTGTACTTGCGCAGCTCTCTCACGAGGCCCGTGAGCTTGTCCGCGACGTCGAGCCCCGTCTCCACCGACAGCCTCAGAGTCGCGCGGTTCTGGACGAGCTTGTTGAGCCGGTCCTGCTGCTCGCCGAAACCGTAGAACAACTCCTCGGGCGCGGTGATCTCGCCGTCCTCGACAGCGCACATTACGTCGAAGGCATTCTGCGACGCGAGGACCAGCATGGACGCGATGTCGTTCATCAGCTGGTGATAGGTCCGCGCCAGAACCTGATCGATGCGGGGGCCATGTACGCCGAATTTCAGCGGTGACGAAGCCGCCCCACCCTCGCCGGCGAACAGCTTCGGATTGCGATGCAGGCGTTTGAAAATCTCCTGCAACCCCATACAGCACGATTCGAGATCGCGTAGCGCTATACCCGCCTTGCGTTTGGCGCGTGTGCGATCAACGGTTTTCTCCTGGCCGACCCAGTTGATGGCGGCGATAGACGCTATCGCGCCGAGCGCCGACAGCGCTGGCAGCACGGCCGAAAGCGGGTCGGGCGCGATGCGCGTGTCGGCATCCTCGCCCGTCGTGCCCTGCCCGCTCGCCGCGCCAATGGCCCCGGCTCTGTGCGCGTCCCTCGCCACGTGTCGAAAAGCCCCCTCGTCCGCATCCGCCGCACCAGCGACGCGATGTTCAGCCCTAGCCGCTCGTGACCGCCGATGCAACGCGGTGATTGCGGCGTTTCAACGGTTATTGCCGTCCGGGCGGGCGCCAGAGACGGGGCCTGTGGACAGGAGGGCGGGAAATTGACGGAACGCCGGATCGGGACGGAATTTTTCTAAAAAAACAAATGCGCGGACGATGAGATCCGCGCCGGAAGCCTTTTTCAAGACACGTGACCGGCCACCGCTGCGCCGCGTAGACGGACCTTGGCTTATCCGTCTCTCCGCAAGGCAGCCGAGTGGGCTTCTCACCGAACCCCGAGGAGTTCCACCTCGAACAGCAGTGTCGCATTCGGCGGGATGACACCGCCAGCTCCACGTGCGCCGTAGCCCAGCTCGGGCGGAATGATCAGCGTACGCTTTCCACCCACCTTCATCGAAGCAACGCCCTCGTCCCAGCCCTTGATGACTTGGCCGACGCCGAGCACGAATTCGAACGGCTGGCCGCGATCGACGGACGAATCGAATTTCGCACCCTTCGCCCCACCCTGATAGAGCCAGCCCGTGTAATGCATTTGGCAGCGTTGGCCCTTCGCCGGAGTGGCCCCGGTTCCGATCGTGCTGTCGATGATCTGCAATCCAGTGGAAGTGGTCATGGCCGTCCCTTTGGCTTGTGCGTTTGCTACGGTCGATGTGGTGACGGGCAACAACGCCGGCACCGCCAACGCCACCCCTGCGAGTGCGCGTCTGAAACCCAGCCCGAGCTTGCCCATAGGTCCCCACTCCACGCAATTTTTGGTATCTCTGACGCGACCTGCAGGGCAGTGCCGTCGGGGTTCCCCGTCGTGACACGCGGCAAGCGACCCGAACCGAACGGCCACCTGGTGGCAGCGCACTGCCACCAAGCTTGCCGTCGTGGATCAATACACGCGGGCCTTGGGCTCGATGTACTTGATCTCGTTCGTCATCGTGTAGGTGTGCACCGGGCGATAGTCGATCGCCACCGAGCGCTTGGCGTCATCAGCCCAGGCCAATGTATGCTTCATCCAGTTCTGATCGTCGCGATCGGGGAAATCCTCGTGCGCATGGGCGCCGCGGCTTTCCTTGCGGTTCTCGGCCGACAGCATCGTCACGGCGGCCTGCGAGATCAGATTGTCGTACTCGAGCGTCTCGATGAGATCCGAGTTCCACACGAGCGAGCGGTCGGTGACGCCGATGTCGTCGTTGCCCTTCCAGATGTCGATGATCTTCTGGGCACCCTCGGACAGAACCTGCGAGGTGCGGAACACAGCGCAGTTCGACTGCATCAAACGCTGCATGTCGAGACGCAGCTTCGCGGTGGGCGTACCTCCCTTCGCGTTCCGGAAGTGATCCAGGCGCGACAGCGCGAGGTCCATCGCGTCCTTGGGCAGGGCCGCGTGCTGCGAGCCCTTTTCGGTCGTCTCCGCAGCGCGCAAGCCGGCTGCGCGACCGAACACGACGAGGTCGATGAGTGAGTTCGAGCCCAGCCGGTTGGCACCATGCACCGAGACGCACGCGGCCTCACCGATCGCCATCAGTCCGGGCACGACATGGTCGGGATTGCCGCCCTTCAGCGTAACGACCTCGCCGTGGAAGTTCGTGGGGATACCACCCATGTTGTAGTGGACCGTCGGAAGCACCGGGATCGGCTCGCGGCGCAGATCGACGCCAGCGAAGATCTTCGCGCTCTCCGTGATGCCCGGCAGACGCTCGGCCAGGATCTTCGGATCGAGATGGTCGAGATGCAGGAAAATGTGGTCCTTGTTGGGGCCCACGCCGCGACCTTCGCGGATTTCGATCGTCATAGAGCGCGAGACGACGTCACGGGAGGCGAGATCCTTCACGTGCGGGGCATATCGCTCCATGAAGCGCTCGCCGTTCGCATTGGTGAGGTATCCGCCCTCACCGCGCGAGCCTTCCGTGATCAGCACGCCCGCACCATAGATGCCGGTCGGGTGGAACTGCACGAACTCCATGTCCTGCAGCGGCAGCCCAGCACGCAGCACCATGGCGTTTCCATCACCCGTGCAGGTGTGCGCCGACGTGCACGAGAAGTAGGCACGGCCGTAACCGCCGGTCGCCAAAATCGTCTTCTTGGCTCGGAAGGCGTGTAGCGTGCCATCCTCGAGGCACAGCGCGACGACGCCGTGGCACTTGCCTTCCTGATCCATCATCAGGTCGATGGCGAAGTACTCGATGAAAAATTCCGCAGAATGGCGCAGCGACTGGCCATAAAGCGTATGCAGCATGGCGTGACCCGTACGATCGGCCGCCGCGCATGTGCGCTGTGCCGGCGGTCCTTCGCCGAATTCCGTCGTCATGCCGCCGAAGGGGCGCTGGTAGATGCGGCCGTCCTCTGTGCGCGAGAACGGCACGCCATAATGCTCGAGCTCGTACACGGCCTGCGGGGCGTTGCGGCACAGGTACTCGATGGAGTCCTGGTCGCCCAGCCAGTCTGCGCCCTTGACCGTATCGTACATGTGCCACTGCCAGCTGTCTGGGCCCATGTTACCGAGGGAAGCGGCGACGCCGCCTTGCGCCGCGACCGTATGCGAGCGCGTCGGGAACACCTTCGTCACGCAGGCGGTCTTAAGGCCGGCCTCCGCGCAACCCAGGGTCGCGCGCAAGCCCGCGCCGCCGGCTCCCACCACGACCACGTCGTAAAGATGCTCAGTAACCGGGTAGGCGCGTCCGTTGATCGCCGGCTTCGCCACGCCGTTGCCCGTTCCATTCGTCTTGTTCTGCATCAGTGTCAGGCCCCGAACGAGAGTTTCAACACGGCATATACGCAGGCGAGCCCCACGAGGATCGCAAAAAAGGAGTTGAGCATCAGACAGACGACCTTGCGGCCTTCCGAATGCACGTAATCCTCGATGATGGTCTGCATGCCGAGCCGCATGTGTACGATGCCCGACCCTACGAAGGTCAGGATGAGCAGCGTCACGATGGGATTGCGCAAGGTCGCCTTCACCGTCGCATGATCGGCGCCCACGAGCCTGACCACCAAGACGATCATGGCGATGGCGAGGAAAACGTTGGCGACGGCGGTGATGCGCTGCCGCCAGAAATGCGTCGCGCCCTCCTTGGCCGACCCAAGGCCGCGCGCGCGGGCCAGTGGCGTTCGGATGCGGGCGGCGGTCGGCGAGGGGGTGGGCTTGAGTGTGGTGCTCATGGTGCGAACGTCCTCACTTCAGAGCCAGGAACCAAACGGCGAGCGTCAGGACGACAGAGCCGACGATCGTCATACGGGAGAGAAAGTCCACCGTGCCCAGATCGAACCCCCGGCCGGTGTCCCAGATGAGATGGCGGATGCCGCCGAGCATGTGGTGCAGAAGCGCCCAGGTGTAGCCGAACAGGACGATCTTCCCGAGCCAGCTTCCCAGCAGGCCGTTGACGTAGGCGAAATAGTCAGGCCCTACAGCCGCCGCGACCAGCCACCACGCCAGCAGCAATGTGCCGACGTAGAGCGCCGCGCCCGTGATGCGATGCATGATCGACATGGTCATGTTGATCATCGGGCGGTAGATTTGAAGGTGCGGGGAAAGAGGGCGTTGCGGACTGGGGTTGGCTTGCGCCATCAGGGCGTCTCCTAAGCGCGGCAAATCGTGTTTGGCTTTTAACGCGGTGATCCGGCCTGGGCAATCGCCTTTGCCCCAGTCCTGAGCACATCTCGCTGCTTGCATCCTTCACTCGCAGAACAGATATGCAAGAAAGAACCTTCGCGACCGGGCCGCCGTCAGATCTCGGGGGCGGTCCGCAAACGGTCGCGGCAAGGAGGCAGTGATGACCAATACGCAGATGGCGGGCGCACCACTGTTCCGCTTCGACAACAGCTATGCCCGTCTGCCCGAGCGCTTCTATGCTCGCTTGCCGCCGACCCCGGTTGCGTCACCATCCTTGGTGCGGCTCAATGAACGGCTCGCCCGAGACCTAGGCCTCGATCCGGACCGGCTGCGCGAACCGGAGGCCATCGCGGTCTTTGCGGGCAACGCCACGCCTCCCGGCAGCGATCCGCTGGCGATGGCCTATGCCGGGCACCAGTTCGGCGGGTTCTCACCGCAACTGGGCGACGGCCGGGCGCTTCTCTTGGGTGAGATCCTCGACATCCAAGGCCGCCGCCGCGACATCCAGCTGAAAGGCTCGGGTCCCACGCCATTCTCGCGGCGCGGCGACGGCCGCGCCGCACTCGGCCCCGTCTTGCGAGAGTACGTCATCAGCGACGCGATGGCGGCGTTGAACGTCCCGACGACGCGCGCGCTCGCCGCCGTCACGACGGGCGAACCCGTCTACCGGGAGAGAGCGCTGCCGGGCGCGGTGCTGACGCGTGTCGCCGCCAGCCATGTTCGCGTCGGCACGTTCCAGTACTTCGCCGTCCGTCGCGACCTCGAGGCAATCCGCCTCCTGGCCGATCATGTCATCGCCCGCCACTACCGCGAGGCGGCCGGCGCCCGCGATCCCTATCTGGCTCTGCTCGACGCCGTCGTCGCTGCCCAGGCGGAACTCGTCGCCCGCTGGCTGCTCGTCGGCTTCATCCACGGCGTGATGAACACCGACAACATGTCCATCGCGGGAGAGACCATCGACTTCGGCCCGTGCGCTTTCATGGACACCTACAATCCCGCACAGGTCTACAGTTCGATCGACACACAGGGCCGCTATGCCTACGGCAATCAGGCGCAGATCGCCATGTGGAACCTGGCCCGGCTCGCCGAGACGCTACTGCCGATCCTGAAGGGCGACCAGTCCGAGCAACTCGATGTTGCGAACGCCGCGATCTCGCGCTTCCCCGAACTATTTCAGGCCGCCTACCTCGATGGCATGCGCGCCAAAATCGGGCTCACGCAGGCGGATGACGAGGATCGCAAGCTCATCGACGACCTGCTCGATATCATGGCCGGCGGCGGCGCGGATTTTACATCGGCCTTTCGCCAGCTGTCGAAAGTTGCAGACGCACAGGACGAAGCGTTATTCACATCGCTCTTTTCCGATCGCGCCGGAGCCGCCGAATGGCTGTCGCGCTGGCACGCACGGGTCGCCCGCGACCCGTTGTCCACCGCGGAGCGGTCAAACCGCATGCTGGCCGTCAACCCGGCCTATATCCCCCGCAATCATTTGGTCGAGGAAGCACTGACAGCGGCCGAAGCCGGGGACCTCGGACTTTTCGACAGACTGCTCGAGGCGACGACACGACCGTTCTCGGAGCGGCCGGGTTTCGAACGCTACACACGACCACCGCGCGAACACGAGATCGTCCGGCAGACGTTCTGCGGAACCTGAGGCGATGGTCAGGCTGCAACCCAGCCGCCCCACGCCGATGTGATTGTGATCGAGCTGCGCGATTGGTCGTGCATTGCCGAGGGCCTCGGGCAGGAGCGCAACCGCCTCACCAATCGCCTCCAATAGCAGTTGCGGCGCTGCTTACCGGTCTTCCTCGAATTAGCAAACGACCTCGGCACCGACGGGCTGCCAGACCTTTGGGAGGCGGCGCCGACACCGGCCAGGGCCAGCCGATCCCGAGAGGCGACCAACGCCAAGCTCCTGAAACACTGCCGCATCCGCCGCCTCGACCCACCCCACGTGCAGACACTGATTCAGAAGCCGAAGGTGCATGGTGGCGGACGGGGAGACCGAGGCGGCCGTCGCCCATAGTGCAAAGCTGGTTGCGGAATTCGGCGGGTCGACCCAAAAGTCGCTGATGCCCATTGTCAGATCGACACACTCACGGCACGGCCTGTGCCCGCGCAAACCTGGCGAAGACGGGGCAGGCGGTGACGACGATCCACCACAAGCACAACGACACTGCCCCGCCGTTTGCTACGGCGCTCACCAATCGATGCGGTAAAAGATTCCGGGCCAGACCCATAGCGTGCGTGCAAAAGCCGCAGACCTGTAACGGACCACCGGTTGCCTCCGTCGCT
>VFQT010001257.1_pt1 | contig 31585 bp, 28 predicted proteins | sample 3512381 | NCBI WGS metagenome assembly VFQT01 (sample SAMN10412376, study PRJNA504923) | tailings metagenome | isolation source: Relicate 2 Philex TSF3 active mining site | place: Philippines: Tuba, Benguet | collected 2017-08-29
GATGTCGACTGGCTGAGCGGTTGCGCGATGCTAATGCGCCGCGCGTGTCTTGAGCAGGTTGGACCGCTGGATGGCAAGACGTTCTTCATGTACTGCGAAGACATGGACTGGAGCCTTCGCGTGCACGAAGCAGGCTGGCGGGTTGTGTACGCACCGGTCATCGATGTCATCCACAAAATCGGTGGCTCAAGCGACCAGGTTGCAGAGCGGATGATTATCGAACATAGCCGGGCTATGGTGCGCTTTTGGAAGAAACATCGAGCTTTTTTCGCATCCCGGACACCAGCCTGGGCAACAGCTCTTGTACTTCCGTGGGCAATCCTCAGAGCGGCTGTACGCATACTCAAGCGGATAATCACTGGCCAGGCATTTTCAAAGCGGAAAGCAACGTCGACGGACTAGAGGACTATGGCAACATCAGAACCACAAACTAACCTCACCGCAAAGCTGGGACCAGTTTTATTCCTCCTGGCAATCCTCCTCTCTCCCCTGATCGGTGGCAGCCCTGCCGGTGAACAATTCGGGGCCGATGCAGCATTGCATGCACTGCGTTTTCTGATGTTGCTTGCTGCGGCGCTCACCGGAATCCCAAGTCTGCTCAAAGGAAGCTGGCCCGCCCGCGCCGCCTGGCTTGGACTTGTCCTCTACGGTGGCTCCACCGTCGCATCCCTTCTAATCCACTCAAAAGGACTCACGTCTCAGGTCTTCCTGTGGACGATGCTCCCCGGGACCCTCGACATCCTCACCCATATCGCAGCCTGCCTTATCGCTGCAGGGCTATGGCTTGTCCCTGAACAACGTCAGCGCATCGTGGATGTTATCCAGCTTGGAGCATCCCTTGCCGCTGGCAGCATCCTCCTCGAAGCGATCAGTGCACAGGACGCTGGTCATCGCAGCGTTGGAACGTTCTTCTCACCCAACTTTGCCGCAGGCTTTATCGGGGCAGCGTTGCCATTTGTCGTCGTGCAGCTGCTCGGAGCGACCGCCACTCCGCGTCGCCTGACATCATTGCTCTCGCTCGCGATGCTCGGGGCTGCCCTCGTCGCTACAGGCTCACGCGGAGGCATTGCCCTTGGTGTCGGCGGTGTCATCCTGACACTGCTTGTTGCCTTCATCCGGGATGGCGTCCGAGTGCCCATCAAGTGGATTGGTATTGGTTTGGGTCTTTTCCTAATCGGTGCGGCAGTACAAAGCAAGACTATCCTCGCCCGAACCGCTGGTGGAGCCTCGCAGGATCACTCCGGCGCCTTCCGGTCCGAGACTTGGAATGGCACTTTCCAGATGATTCAGGCCAGCCCAATTATCGGGCATGGCCCCGGAAATTTTGCAAATATCTACGGGAGATATTCCACCGTTGAATGGACAGGCCAGGCGCACAACAGCTACCTGCAGCTCGCATCCGAGTCCGGTTTCCCTGCCCTCATGGGAATCCTCCTGATTCTGGCCGTGACGCTTACTGGGCAGGTCCGTCGTCCACGAAAGGGAACAGATGCTCCTCTCGATGTCCTTTCATCAGCGCTCCCAGCAGTCATCATCGTTGCCGCGGCGCGTGGGATGTTGGATTCGGAGAGTGCCATCCCCGGGAATGCGCTCATTCTCTGGGTTGCCATCGGCTGTGCTCTCGCAACCGCTGGCCGCTCGCGTTTCGGTACGGCAGGCTTCGGTATCGCAGCGGTTCTTGGACTTGTTATGGCATCAGGTGCAACCGGCTGGCCGCAAAATCCATCCACAGCAGCATCAACCGGACATCCAGACATCGCCGTAAACCTTGAACCAACCGCGCGCCGCTACTACGTGCTTGGCAAGGCGCTCGAAAACAAGGGCGACATCACAGGCAGTATCGCCGCGCTTTCCAATGCCGTCGAGCGCGATCGCAACAACCAGCAGGTGCTACGTGCACTTGCGGAGGCGCAGGAGGCCGCGGGAGATACGGCGGGCGCCCTGGCGACTTGGAAGAAGTTGATTGATGTCGAAGAAGGCCTGCCGGGTAAAGTCAAGGCCATCCCTGAGCTGACAGAGATACATGCCGTCTTTGCGTATGCAAAGCTCGCGGCCGCACCGGAGACATCAAAAGATGTCAAAATCGCGAACTTCTTAAAAGCACTTTCACTGACGGAGCGCTATTTGAAGACATCGGATGTCTACATCACCATGGAGCTTGGCCAAACGACAGGCGCGACGCTCAACCAGAAACTGTCAAAGGTCCGCGAGCGCCGTGCGGAGTTACGAACGGTTGCCACGAAGATTGCTCAGGAGCTGGAGATACTGGATACGAGCGGAACCGAATATGTAAAGCCATTGGAAGCTGCCTTTGCTGCCTATGAGACGCGGTTTGATCGTCTTATCGGAGGCACGCTGTAGCAATCACGCAATGCGGTCGCGGCAGGCGGTGTGCTAACATACGCCATCCCCAAGCGCTGCGGTGTCGCATCCAACCGGAAAGAGAATGAGCATTTGAATCGACAGGATTTGGCAAGTCTGCTGCGCTGTCCCGAGACGGGAAACCCGCTTACCGGCTGGAATGGCATCGATGACCAGGCAACGCTTCGAACGGCTTGCGTTCGGTCTTATCAGGTTGTGGATGGTATTCCAAATCTGCTTCCGGATGCCTTACGCACGGATGAGACGCCTGAGGATCCAACGCTGCGTGAGAAGCGTAGTGAGATGGCGGCACGGGATGCGCAGGTTGGCAGCTACGACAAAATGATGGGTCTGAAGCTATTCACAAGTATCGAGGTTCCAAAGACACTGTCCTTCCTCGACCTCCAGCCAGCACACATTATGCTTGAGGGCGGTTGTGGAACGGGCCGGATGACACCGGCATTTGTGGATGCGTGTTCAGCGATGGTCTGTGTGGACTTTTCCCGTGAGTCGCTGAGAGTGGCAAAGACCAAGCTAAGCCCGGCGCAGCTGGAAAAGGTGATCTTTGTGCAGGCGGACCTGTCGATGTTGCCTCTGGTGTCCGAGTCCTTCGACCGCGTTGGAAGCTTTGGTGTTTACGAGCATATCCCGACGGCAGCAACGCGTGCCGGGGCGATCGAGCACATGGCACGTGTGTGTAAGAGCAAGGCGGCGGGTGGTCGATTTGCGATGTCCGCGTACCGCTGGGGTTTCCCACAATCGATGTTCAGTGAGCGGGAGGGTCACCACGGCGGAGGAATCTACTTTATCCGTCTAACACAAAATGAGCTTCGGGCTGACATGGAAGCCCACTTTAAGGTAGAAGGATTCACAGAATCCTTGCTGTATTATCACCTCGCATGGGGGCATAAGAAATAGATGAGTGGCGCATACACACCCGGACTTACCGTCAGTGCACGGACTACCATTATCAAGACGCGACGCTTGCCGCTGAAAGGTACCGTTCTTTCAACCACAGGCACGTGGGTATCCCCGGCCGATAAGGTGGCGCGGGCGGAGCTCCCTGGCATCATGCAGCCCATCAAGGTCGCGAGCAAACTAGGCATCGAACCAAGCGAAGTCCCAGCACTCCTCACCGTCAAGGTCGGAGACAAAGTAACGCGTGGGGACATTGTTGCAGTAACAAAGGGTATGTGGGGTCTGTTCAAATCTGAGTGCAAGTCAAACACTACTGGTACTGTTGAGCTGATTTCAAACATCACTGGAAATGTCGGTGTCCGTGAAGCCCCAACACCGATCGAAGTCGATGCCTATATCCCTGGGAAGATTATCGAAGTCCTCGATGGCGAAGGTGTTGTCATCGAAGCTCACGGCGCACTCATTCAGGGTATTTTCGGGATTGGCGGCGAGCGGCGCGGCGAAATCATGATGATTACCTCCGGGCCAGACCAGCCGATAACCGCTGACATGATTACATCCGAGCATGCGGGCAAAATCATCGTTGGTGGATCCAACCTGAGTGGCGATGCCCTGCGTAAAGCACACGAGCTTGGCGTCACCGGAATCGTTGTCGGTGGAATCGTTGACAAAGATCTGGTTGATTACCTTGGCTACGATATCGGTGTGGCGATCACAGGCCATGAGGACATCCCGCTCACACTTGTGTTGACTGAGGGCTTTGGCACGATTGCGATGGCAGGTCGGACGTTCAATCTCCTGAAATCACTTGTTGGAAAAACAGCAAGTATCTGCGGTGCCACCCAAATCCGTGCAGGTGTTATCCGCCCAGAAGTCATCGTCGCGGATGATACCGAAAATGCAGGTGGCACAGCAGCTGATGAAGTTGTTCCGAGCTTTTCACTTGAGCCGGGCACGAATATCCGTATTATCCGTGAACCTTATTTTGGACTTCTTGCGACCGTTACCGCGCTTCCGCACCACCTCGTGACCGTAGGTTCTGGGGCTGAGGTACGCGTCCTCGAGGCAAAATTGAACTCTACAGGCGAAATAGTGACCGTTCCACGTGCAAATGTTGAGATCGTTGCTGGTTGACACCTGTTGTGGGTAGGGTAGGCTTACCTAGCGAAAGTTAACTGTTACCCTCATGTACATTCATCGTCAATTTGGCTGGTTTACTGTCTTTGCCCTCACCGCGATGGCAGTGTGGTTTGCGCTTGTTGCCGCGTTTGCTCCGTATGACAATTCGGGATTTCAAAGCATTCTGCTGTTAATCGCGGCTTTACAAGTGGTGTTCTATCAGCTGACAACAATCGTCACCGAGAGTACCCTCACCGTTCGCTATGGAATAGGTTTGCTTGCATTCCGGTTTCCGCTGAATGAAATCACGCAAATCACGGAACGGACCGTTCCCTGGTATGCCGGCTACGGCATTCGCTGGGTTGGGGATGCGTGGCTGTTTAATGTCAGCGGTCGGGATGCCATCGAGGTGACATTTGCGAGTGGACGCAAGGTCTGGGTTGGAACGGATGACCCGGATGGTCTGGCGGCAATCCTGAGATTGCGTATGGAAGAGCTCCGCAAGGTAACTCTAGATGTCGAAAACGATGCTGAGACGTCAGCATCCGTTGAAGCAGAATCTGCAGCGACTGACCCTTCAGCGGGTGATGACGTTACAACCGATATTGAGCCGGTGGAATCCGTCGACGTCAGTGAACCCCGACCGGAAACAACGCCACCGATCGATTCGGAGTAAACATTACGATTCAAACAAACCCCGCACTGTGCAACACAGGCGGGGTTCTGTTTTTACGGATGCGTTACGCTTCGCTTGGGTACTTCAACCCCCACGGTGCGCGGATACGGTCAAGCGTTCGCATAATGCCCAGCGATTCATCCAAGGACAGGATGTCACTCTCCAGCTTTCCAGCGCGTAGGCAGTTACCGACTTCCTCGACTTCGTAGTAGAAGCCGGTCTCGTGAGCATCGAATTCCTGAAGATCATCCGGTTGTCCTGTGACGGACACCGTCATCTTAGTCGGGTGCCATGCGCTCGCGTGTAAACGGATCTTTCCGTTGGTCCCAAGAATGGTTGCTTCCCAAGGTGTGTTCGTCGTCACAGCCGTTGAGACCAGCGCAAGCTCGCCCCCATCATAGCCGAGAATACACGCAGCCTGTGCATCCACTCCGGTTGGCGCAGGTGTCATCATGCTCTCGATACGCACCGGCTCGCCGAGCACAAAGGATGTAAAGCTCACTGCATAAACGCCAACATCGAGCAGGGCGCCGCCGCCGAGCGCAGGATCAAACAACCGGCTCTGCGGATTGAATGTCGCGCTGAAGCCAAAGTCGGCATAGACCATACGAACATCGCCAATTGCCTTGCTGTCGAGGAGCTCGCGAAGCTTGTGCATCAGCGGGAAGAACCGGGACCACATCGCTTCCATCAGGAAAACGCCCTGGGAACGCGCAGCATCCACGACTTCCTGCAGCTCACTGGCATTGATAGTGAATGGCTTCTCACACAGCACGTGCTTGCCATAGGATATCGCGAGGAGACAGTGCTCCTTATGCATCGGGTGCGGGGTTGCGACGTAGATAACATCCACATCCGGATCTGCACAAAGTGCCTCATAGGAGCCGTGTGCGGTCGGGATGTCATACTGACTGGCGAAGGCCTGGGCCTTGGCGATGTCACGGGATCCTACCGCCTGCACAGCGTGCGTTTCAGGCTGCGCCTGAACGCTCTTCGTGAGCTTGTGGGCGATGGAACCAGGGCCGAGGATTCCCCAGCGGATAGGGCCGGAGTGAGTGAGGAGCGTTGTCGACATGCCTGCGTTTTACGTCAATTCCAGATGCCTCGCATTTTGATGCTGGCTGATTCGTAGAATGATTCCTATCTATGTCCGATGCCATTGAGAATTATTCCCAAATGGTAGACTTTTGACATGCCTGTCGCTGCTTTGACAACGCTTGGCTGTAAGGTTAATCAATACGAGACCGAGAAAATCGCTGAGGACTTCCTGCGGGCCGGCTTCACCCTCGTAGACTTTGACAGCCCCGCGGACATCTACGTAATCAACTCCTGCTCGGTTACCAGTGCCGCGGACAAAAAGAGCCGCTACCTCGCCCGCAGGGCACAGCGTAACAACCCGGCGGCGGTTGTCGCGATGACGGGTTGCCATTCGCAACAGGTCATTGATGATGGCGGGTGGGTTGAAGGTGCAACACTGCTCATCCCGAACGACCGAAAAATGGACGCCTATGCGTTGGTCGCAGCCCAGCGACCAGATCTGGATATGCTGTCATCCAGTCCTGCCACGCTTCCACCGCGGAGCAAGCGGACGCGTGCAACACTAAAAATTCAGGATGGCTGTGAGCACTTTTGCGGCTTTTGCCAGATTCCTTACACGCGAAAGGTCCTTGAGAGCCGCCCATTCGCAGATGTTATTTCCGAAGCCCGTGACTTCGGTGCATCGGGTTGCCGGGAAGTCGTCGTCACCGGAGTCTGTGTCGGGGCATATGGTCCAGAATCAGGAAGTGGCGGTGAGCTGCTCGCGGATGTCCTACGCGGCGTCGCTGCACAGCCGGGCATCGACCGTGTCCGCCTGTCAAGTATTCAGCCGATTGAAGTCATCGATTCGGTTATAGATGCCTATGCATCCACGCCACGCCTCTGTCCACACCTGCACTTGTCTTGTCAATCAGGGGATGACACCATTCTGACTGCCATGAATCGCCCGTACACAACAGAGTTTTATGAGGCATTGGTTGCGAAGCTACGCGAGCGTATTCCGGATGTAGCGATTACGACAGACCTCATCGTTGGCTATCCCGGCGAAACAGAGGAAATGCACCGAAACACGCTGGCATTTGCTCAGCGTGTTGGCTTCCAGAAGACGCACGTGTTCCGCTATTCCCCGCGCCCGCGGACGAAGGCTGCGGACATGGTGGACGATGTCGATGATGCGACGAAGAAACGTCGTCATGCAGAGCTGCAGGCCGTAGTGGATGCATCCACGCGGAAGTTTGCCGCTAAGTACATCGGGCGCACGATGCCAGTTCTTCTGGAAAACTCGGAGGGCAGTGCGGGCACTTTGTCAGGCTACACCACAAACTATATACGGGTGACATGCACGGCGCCTAAAGTGCTGATTGGGAATGTGGTTAACGTTTCTCTTAATACATTGACGAATGATGGAATCGCGGGGAATATTGTTGATGATTTGGATGTACTAATGGAAGTAGCCTCACCAAACCCGGTGCGGCAGCCATTGGAGCTTCCCGTATTGACTTCCTCATGATGACCGAACCTGAATCAACCTCAAACCCAGCCCCAATGCATGAATCGCCAACATCAGGTGAGGCGGTGCCGCTTGCCAAAAAACAGGCTGACTTTGGCCTCGTCCCGCCATCCCCTGAGGATCAAAATGCTCCCCCATTGGTGACATCCGGATTTGGGCTCGTTGATGAAGTATCCTCCGAACCAGCTACGGTTGTGCAACCTCCCGTGATTGAGCACAATGGTCCAGAGCTTGTACCACCTCCGCCACCGGATCCAGCATCGCTCCTCGCCGCTCCAGCCCCCGGGACACAGGTGAAGGCATCGGTTTCCGAGCCAATCATCGCACTAAGTCATGTCAGTGTCCAGTACGCCAATGGTGTCAAGGCGCTTACGGATGTGGATTTGATGATTCCTCACGGTGACTTCGTTTTCTTGGTCGGCGCCACTGGTGCGGGAAAATCGACAATTCTTAAGCTGCTTTACATGGATGCACGTGCGACCAGCGGCCGCGTCTGGGTCAATGGTCGCGACCTGACGACAGCAAAGTCCAGCGACACGCCATACGTCCGCCGCCGAATGGGCATTATCCTTCAGGACTTCGGCCTGCTCCCACGCCGCACGGTTTGGGAAAACGTCGCCTTCGCCTGCCATGTCATCGGGCAGAGCCGCCGTGAGACGCGTAAGCGCCTTCCAGAGGTGCTTGAGCGCGTCGGGATGCTGCATCGTGCAGATGCGTACCCAAATGAGCTCTCAGGTGGAGAGCAGCAACGCGTGGCAATCGCCCGGGCGCTGATTAATGACCCGCCGCTCCTTGTCGCCGATGAACCTACAGGCAGCCTCGACCCCAAAACAGGCGCTGAGATTATGGACCTCCTTGTCGAAACTGCGGCGCGTGGCACGACTGTTGTCGTTGCGACGCACGATAAGTCGGCTGTAGACCGTCTTCAAAAACGTGTTGTTGCGCTTTCTGGAGGGCGTATCCTGCGTGATGAAGCCGTTGGATCTTACGGCGTGGATGACCAGGAGGAAGCAAGTTGATCCGGTCAATCCCATTTCTCATCCGAGAAGCCTATGTAAACCTGATGCGCCACGGCATCATGACCGCCGCGGCCATCTCAAGTCTTGCGGTAGCACTCAGTCTCTGTGGCTCATTTTTCATCGCTGCCTGGCAGGTAAGACACCTCGCACAAAAGACTGTCGATGCATTCGAAGTACGCGTATTCTGCCGTGCTGACCTCCCGCAGTCCGAGCTCGGTCCCATAAAGCGTAAGCTGCTCGAAATCCGGGGCGTCAAACAAGTCATCTTTATCAGCCGGGAAGACTCATTCAAAACGCAAATGAAGTCGATGCCGATCGATTCAACGGGTATCCCGAACCTCTTTCCACACACATTGTTGGTAAAGCTCGGCGACCCTAAGGCTGCTGCGGATGTCGCATTTCAAGCCAAGTCGTGGCATGGTGAAGTCGAGAGCGTGGATGTTCCTGAGGATGAGCTAAGAACCGTAGTACGCATCGGTGACTTTCTGCGAAACCTGGGAATTATCGGTGGTTTTCTTCTTGGGGGTGGTGCGCTTCTCGTCGTCATGAACACGATTCGACTAAGTGTCCATGCCCGGCGCCGCGAGGTCCACATCATGCGGATTGTCGGTGCAACCGCTGGCTTCATCCGACTTCCCTTGGTCCTCGAAGGAATGATTCACGGACTTGCAGGCGGCTTGGCTGCCAGCCTAATTCTTTATGGCGCAGGCTTCTATGTCCGAAAGCTGACTGAGCCGATTCCAATCATTGTGATGTACGCTGCCAAGATTGCGCCGCTGCCGGTAGGGGGAGCGATTATCGGTGCAGGTGTTTTGTTAGGGATGGTTGGTTCGCTGATGAGTCTTCAGCGTTACCTCAAGCTGTAGCGCTTACGGTATGTCCAGTGTGAACTCAGGGCGCTCCTTCAGACCTGCAAGGTAGAGGAGGAGGTCGCTGTACTGCTTGGCAACGGGTTGCCAGGAATAGAGCTCCTCAGCGCGGCGGCGACCATTAACACCGTACTCGGCGCGAAGCGCAGGCTGTTGATGAAGCGTGCGAATCGCATCGGCAATCGCCTTTTCATCGCCTTCCGGGAAGACGATGCCCGCATCCCCGATAACATCCGGGATTGCGCCGGAATCAGACCCGATGACGGCTATGCCCGCTGCACCGGCTTCAGCAATGACGCGACCGAACTGTTCCTTCCAGTTACCAACGGTCCTGCTTGGAAGCGCAAAAACATCAAAGGCAGAAATAATCTCCGCGAGGGCGGTGTGATTTTGATTTGGCAGGAAATGTACACGTCCCTTGAGGTCGTTCTGTGCTGCCCGTCCAGCCAGCGCATCCTTTTGGGGTCCGCCGCCGACAAGCCAGCAGTGGACGCGTGGATCCGATGTCCCTACGGCATTCAGGAGGTCCATCAGACCCTTTTCCTCGACAAATCGTCCCGCGTAGCCGACGATAAACCTCTCTTCCGGGATACCGAAGCGGACACGGCTGATAGCCCGGTTGCGTGGATGGAACTGGGTTGTATCGACGCCGTTCGGCAGGACGGCAGCCTCACCGCGATAACCGTAAGCCTTGGAAACATCCACTGCCTCCTCGCTGCGCCCAACGAGATAGTCAGCTTGCTGACACGAGTACTTCCAGAAATTAGAAAATGGCGGTGGCAACGTTTTGAATAAGTTTTGCTCTGTCTCAAGCAAAATTTTTGTTCCAGGGAAATCACGTCGGATCAGCTGCGTCGCATGTGCACTGACCATCGCCCAAGGCTCTTCCCAGATATCCACAATATCGGGTTGAAAGCCATTGAGAATGTGCCGGAGACCGACATAGGTGTGCAAATGCGAACCGATACCCGGGAGCCAAGGGAAGACCACAGCATGGTCTGTCATCTGAAACAACGATGGATGTGGATGTTCAACCCCCGTCCACTTGCCGTAGAAACGCCAGGTTCGCGGGGTGATTACTTTGAGGTCGACGGTTCCAAGGGCGTGAAGCGCAGCGGCACGCGGATGCCCCTCAACAGCATTGCGGCAGGAGTGACTAATGAGCAGGACGCGCGGTTTTCGCTGGTATCGGTGAGCCATGAGTTAACGATAGTAGGGTGAGCCTAATGCCATTCACATTATGTGGCTTCACCCTGATATCGCAAACCAGGAATGTGCATCCGTTACGTACGTTATTTGCCAAATTCAGAAGAATAAATGATGAATTTATGATTTTTGACCATTTCACATGGCTTAACAAGGTCATACATTTGGAGTCATCACATCGTTTGGTTCGACCCGATACGGATAGCCGATGCACACGTCTGCTACAAGACCAACGCTTTGTCGGGGTGTAATCGAGCGGATTTCGCTTCCGTTCGCGTTAAACTATCCATACACCCGGCGGGTTGAAGTGAAGGTAACAACGATGTTAACAGTTGAGCAGAAGCAGTTTTTCAATGACAATGGCTATGTGCTGGTCAAAGGACTCATCACCCAGGCTGAGGCTGCATGCTACCGGGATGAGTGCCACGCGCTCGCTACGCGCCTTGCAGAATTGCGAGGCATCGAAGACCCAACATGGGGCAGCGCCGGGACACGTGGAGTCACGCAGCTCCGCCACTGCCACGATGTTCAGTTTCAATCCGGCAAGCTGGCACAACTGATTTTGGATGACCGTATTACCAGCTGTGCAGCGGACTGTATTGGAAGCCCGAACGTCCAGCTGCACCACACCAAGATGTTTATCAAGCCGGCAGAGAAGGGCTCGCCGTTCCCGATGCATCAGGATGCGCCTTATTTCCCGCATGACAATCACTCGATGATTGCGGCCATTATCCACTTTGATGCGGCACCCATTGAGAAAGGCTGCGTCAGGGTAGTGCCCGGTTCGCACAAGCTCGGGTTGCTCCCTCATTTAGGCGATGGAGGCTGGCATTTGGATCCCGATGACTATTCGGTTGAAACGGCAACCCCTTGCCCGGCGGATGCAGGAGATGTGCTGTTCTTCTCCTACCTGACCATTCATGGCAGCGGTATCAACACATCCGATGAAGCACGTACAACATTACTCATTCAGATGAGGGATCCAACAGACCCGCCAACGATTCGGACACATGAGAGCCGCGGTCAGGGGATGATGCTTCGTGGTATCGATCCGTTGTGTGCTGCCCGCCCAGCCTGGGAACAAGAGACACCCAAGGGCCAGACGATGGGTGGACAGTCCATGGGCGGAACGATGGGCGCGATGTAGTCGCTAAATTGGCATACTTGTTGCCAGATACCCGGCTATGTCGACATCAACGATAAGCACAAACATGCCTGTTCAGGTAGACACATCGCACTATCAGGCTGCCAAGTATGAGCAACGTGAGCGACTCTACAGCTATGTCGAGCAGGTCAGTCTGGTTTCTGAGCTCGGTGGTCAGAGTGTCGTCGAAGTCGGGTGCGGCAGTCAGGTGGTCACTGAACTTCTTCGGATGCGCGGCATTGATGTAACAACTGTTGACTTTGATGAAAACCTTGACCCGGATGTCGTATGCGGTGTGGAAAACATATTACTTCCAGATGGTCATGCCGACATTGCATTATGTTGTCAGGTCCTCGAACATCTGCCTTTTTCGGAGCTCACAAAGTGCACAAATGAGCTGCTCCGCGTCTGCCGCACTCATGCTGTGATTTCCATCCCGGATGCACGTCCGCACTTTGGCTTCACCTTTATGCGAGGCATCTATCGGTATGCACCAAAGCATGTCGGAATCGAATGACACCCGCTGAGACCAGCACAGGCACATACCTTTGATGGTCAGCACCACTGGGAACTGGGCAAAAAGGAAACGCCGCTAAACGCTGTACTTGCTGCCTTCAATGCATCCAATGGAAGCGTCACAAAACACTTCCGCCATGCTCTTTTTCCGTATCACACATTCTTTATCATCAAGAAGGTGCGGTAAATCTGTTTAGCCTGGTAGTTACAGCGTTACATCCACACGCCGCGTTGCTTTGCCCGCGGTGACATCCACAGTTATGGCACCGCTATCGCTTCCATCAACCGTAATCTCATAATCTCCGGCGAACACGCGCGCCGAGACCTCCCCGCGGTGATCAGTACGCTTCACTGTCGTCGAATTCCATTCCTCGTGAATCAGCTGGCGAATGACATCGTACGATGGCTTTGGTGTCAGGTTGCGGCGTACCAAACCACCCGGATTGCCACCCCAGTCGCCATCCACCAGATTCCACCAGCAGATAGCACTTACATTCGGATGTGAGAACAACAAACGGTACATCGCATCCGCATACTCTGCCTGACGCGCCTCACCACTACGCGTACTGATATCGGACTGCGGCCCCTTAGCCTCGAGATCATTGCTGTTGACCGTGATTTCCGACCAGTGCAATGGTCGACCAAGCTTGCCAAAAGTGTCCGAATGCACCCACAGCTGCTCGAGTAGCCAGCCAGCGCCATCCATGTGCGCCTCAAGCCCCTGCACATGCAGCGGATCGCCGCCAAGCAAGGCTCCGCGCACAAGGTCAACATAGGCATTGTCGAGCGCAAAGTCGTTATAGAGTGTCACCGCATTCGGGTTGGCTGCCAGGGTCCACCGCAGCGCATCTGAGAAGACCTGCTGGCGTCCCACCTTACGTACCCATGCGCCAATCCCATTTTTCTGATTGTCTGCTGTCCAAATATCGCCCGTAACATCCCATGTATCGACAACGCCGCGAAACGTCCGGACCATATACGTGATCCAGTCCCTGACCGCATCCCGGCCGCCATCCGCATCCTTGGGAACCCACCCGGGACACACGCCAGGGAGAATCAGCGGATGTCCTTTTACGCGAATCCCTGCCGCCTTCAAAGTCTTTGCACGTCGGAGATAGAGCTCTGTGTTACGCTTGCCTTGCTCCTTCTCGATGTCATGCCAGAAGGTCATGATGGTCGCGAAGTTAAACGCATCCATGAAGAGCTTTTGGTATTGCGCTTCGGCAGCAGTCTCATCATGTGAGTGGAGGCTGAGCGCCGCGCATCCAAAGCCAAAGGCGTGGGTTTTCTGGCGGATGTTGACGCGGATGCCATCCGGGGCCGGAGAGCCATCCGGGCGGGTTACACGGATGCTCAGATTGCCTTTTCGATGCTGATCAATACGGGCAGGCGCGGATGCGAGGAGCTCCTGTGCACGCCAGGTGTCAAGGATGCCTTTAAGGTCGGGATGTCGGGATACGGTGGACATACCCCGACATTACAGGATTTGCGGACATCTGTCCGCTGAAAAATGCTACTCGACGACGTGCGTCAAGGGCAGGCGGCTCTTGCCCGTCAGGTATTCATCCACGCCACGGGCAGCCTCGCGGCCCTCGGCAATCGCCCAGACAATCAGGCTCTGACCTCGCCGGGAGTCTCCGGCAGCGAAAACACCTGGAACGGATGTCTGGTAGTCATCGGATGCTTTGATGTTTCCACGGGCATCGACATCCAGACCGAAGGTGTTAATGACCGGATGCTCGGCGCCGTTGTAGCCGATAGCCAGTAGCACGATATCGGCAGGGAAGACGCGCTCGGATCCGGGGACGGCTTCGATGCGTCGCTCGCCATTGGGTCCTTTGCCGACGCGTTCGACATCCACGGTGTGCAAACCCGTTACGTGACCATTCTCGCCACTGAGGTGGGTTGTATGGATACCGTAGACACGCTCGCCTCCCTCTTCGTGCGCTGGGCCCAGTTTGAGGATGTGAGCTGGCTGTGGCCACCATGGGTTGAGGTCTGGCATGTCAGAACCCGGTTCTGGATGAATCTGGAACTGATGAACGCTTGCAGCACCCTGGCGGATAGCGGTTCCATAGCAGTCTGCGCCGGTATCACCACCACCGATAATCAGGACGTGCTTGCCACTCGCATCGATTGGGTCCTCTACGGCATCGCCGGCGACAACGCGATTTTGGCGGGAGAGGTAGTCCATCGCAAAGTGAACGCCATTTAGCTCACGCCCCGGAACATCGAGGTCGCGAGGGCGAAGTGCACCGATACAAACAAGTACTGCATCGTAGTCGCGAAGGAGGTCCTCGCCGCTGATATCCACGCCGACATTAACATTGGTCTGGAACAGAATACCTTCGGCCTCCAAAAGCTCTAGGCGGCGGTCAAGGACAGCACGGTCCATTTTGAAGTCAGGGATTCCGTAGCGGAGGAGCCCACCGATGCGGTCATCACGCTCGAGAACCGTAACCAAATGCCCGGCACGGTTAAGCTGTTGCGCTGCGGCGAGACCTGCTGGCCCGGAACCGATGACAGCAACCTTCTTGCCAGTGCGGTGTGCTGGCGGCTCAGGGAATATCCAGCCCTGCTCAAAGGCATGGTCGATAATCCGTTGCTCGATGTTCTTGATGGTTACTGCTTTGCTGTTAATGGACAGCACACAGGCATCCTCGCACGGTGCCGGGCAAAGACGACCTGTGAATTCGGGAAAGTTGTTGGTCGCGTGGAGAGCCTGAATGGCTTCCTTCCACCGGTTGCGATAGACAAGGTCATTCCAGTCAGGGATGAGATTGCCGAGCGGACATCCGTTGTGGCAGAAAGGCACCCCACAGTCCATACAGCGGGATGCCTGAGTTGTGAGCGTGTCAGGCGCCATCGGAAGGTAAACTTCCTTCCAATCGTGGATACGCTCGCTGACGGGTCGCTTCTTTGAAACTTCGCGGGGGGTGGAGATGAATGCCTTACTGTCGCCCATAATTATCGGGTTCAGTGTATCGCCTCTACCCCGCCGGATGGTTTGTCAGATTATCCTGTTAGTGCTTGTTACCCTTGCCTGCTGGCTTTACACCGGCACGAAGGACTTTGCCTGCTTCCGTTTGTAGATGTGCAGGTAGTTTGTCACCCTGCTTTACGTACCAGGTAGACTTAGCGGTTTCGAATTTGTATGTAGAGCCCGACTTGGAGACCTTGATAGTAGGTGTCGATGCGGAAACCCAGACGGTGTTTTCCGCTCGAGCGGTACCAAGCATCAACATACTAACGAAAAGAGCTATTCCTACACGACCTAACATCCCTGTGTTTCTCCTCTATATGCACCACAAACGGTGGGACGGCAATCAACAAGACCACTCCGTATGTTCGTTCTAGTTACGTGGCATTCCCCCTCAAATGTTTCTGATTCAATTTGTTCGATGCCGCTATTTGATTAACAGAAACGATGTAGTTGGTTAATCAGATGCTCACACACCGCTGTGCAATAATCTCCGTATGGATTGTGACAGGACAGAGTTTCGCCCCATTCAAGCTGCTCCCCGTGCGCTTGTCATTGAGCAAATGAACGATGCCCGTGTGCGGCGTCACCTTCCGCTCGCCACCGGGACCTTTGATGAAGCTGCCTACGAGAGCTTTATCTCAGGTAAGCAGGCTATGTGGTCAGAGCATGGCTACGGACCATGGGCATTCTTCATCGGTGACCGCTATGCAGGCTGGGGTGGCCTTCAGCCAGATGATGGCGAAGCGGAGCTTGCTTTGGTTTTGTGCCCATGGGCGTTTGGATATGGTCGATTGATTGCGGCAAAAGTAATTGACTGGGGTTTTCGCGAGCTTGACTTGGAACGAATCTTGATTTATCTGCCAGAATCCAGGTCCGTGGAGCGTTGTTTGTCCCGGTATGGCTGCATAAGAGATGGTGGTGTCACCTTCGATGGAAAAGTATTTACACGACACTGTCTCTATGCAAGCTGCTACCATCAGGAAGATACGAAAGTTGACACTCATCCTGCTGACCCGGTAAGTGAAATCCCACGATTGGGTGTGGATTTACACGCTGATTGATCGGCGGAAGCTCCATATAGTTTCCATATAGTCGCCTTAGTGTTGCGTCGTATTGAGTCGGTGCCGGAAAGAGATGTCCACGTAGCCAAACAGAACAGCTATCGAAGACCTCACTGGCTGGTCGAATGCGTTCCGCTTTCAATAATTGTGATGGTGTAAGCTGGGTCAGACAAGCAACAAACCCGGTGTTTCGGGAACGGTACCAAGCCATTATTTCCTCAAGCATCCACAAATACCGGTCAAGCGGCACAATCGTAAAACACTTCGCGAGAATCCGATTGATGATTCCACTCATGAGGAATCTTTCGGATGCCCTATCCTCGGGAGTGTAGTATGCGACGCGCTCGCACCATCGCAGCACTGCGATCAGCAAACGCTGAACGTACCCTCCTATCGAATGTGGCATCACGAAATCCATGGGGAAAATGTCGATGTAAATACCGTTGTGTGAGTCGCTTCTGTCCCATGAAAATCGAAGTTCACTATCATTTCGCCGCAAACGGGCAAAAAGCGATTTGTATGCTCGATCAGATTTGCGAGTCTGAAGGAACAAATGCCTACCGAAGACACTCGGACCTATTGACATCAACTTTTCGTAGTCATCCCGTGGCATGATGACATCGACATCGTCATCCCATGGGATTATGTCCCCGTGACGGATTGCGCCAAGTAGTGTCCCTGCTGCCAGCTGATACCTTAGCCCGTTACGTCTGCATACGGCGTCCAGCTCTAGCAAGAGGTCTCGTTGGACATCGTGCAGCGCATCGAGGTCAGTCTGGTCAAGGTGTGTAAGCATTGACATTAATGGACCAAAATAGGCACTGATTGAAGCGTTGGGAACAATTCTGCCAGCGGGTGCTCCAAGCTTATTTCTTGTGCGTCGGTCGGCCAGTTATCAGTATTTGCAAGTCGCTCAATCCAATCCGACTTAGCGCTATCCCACTCCAAGTACCCACTGGTTACCCAAGGCTGTACAACCGAACTTCGTGTACTTCCGAGGTGTAACGAGAGGCTTGCTCCGCGAATGTGCGTAATCTGAATGCGAGGACCGAATTTATTAAAGTTTCGTCGATGATCGAGGGCAAGCATAGCAGAACATCGCCGTGCAGCTTGTACTACTTCCGGGTCGTCTGGTGTCCATACATCCTGTCCGTGACATGGATAGAGATTTCTTGCTGCGCTCGATCGTTCCTGTAAAGTTGGCATCGGCAAACTGTCTGCTCTTTCTTCCAGAAACGTAATCAGTGAATCAGCATCTCCATAAAGACGACTATGGTCTTCCATCAAAAATCGAACACCAGAATCGGACATCAGAGGCAGTAGCCGAGATAGTTCTTGTTGATATACCTCAGCGGTACCTGACGGAAGATTGTTCATCCATGTCAGTATTCCCCCAGTGTAACTGAGAGTGATTTCGACGCCAGGAGAATAAATGCCGGCTATTCGCGTCCCAAATTTGAACAGATACTCCAGCCAGAAAACCTCTGCCCAATCGATGTGAGGAAAGCTTCGTGCCCTCCACCCCTTGTAACCGCCAAATGGCAAGGCAAAGCGAATTGGTTCTGATTCGCGAATGGCACTTGTAACTTTTCTTCGGACATCGGCCTCCGTTTCGTTATCAACGGATGTACGCCTCCAAGGCTTGGCCAAAATCGTACGCATTATTTCATCGATGTCGCGTGACTGACACATTGATCCGGAAACGTGTTTCGCTGGCATGAAGCTCAGTAACCGACTCTGAAGGAGAGTTTGTTTACTTGAAGATTGTGGTATGTCCGTGTTCATTCCGATTTCCGTAGCAGTCCTTCGATGGGGCTTTCCTGCCAATACGTCAAACCAGACCCGTGATTTGACATAAATGCATCACCTATAGCTTCATCGGATGACCATTTAGGCAGCCAATCAAGACGGTGGGCTATCGCGTTGAGTAATGCGAGGACATTAGGCCATTGTTGACTGAAATTCGGATCCAGCTTACACAGATGCTGTGGGAGTGCATTGAAGTAATAGTTGGGTGAGTCGTTTCTAAAGCGAATTTGATATCCAGCAGGATTCACCAGACGGTACATCAGCTTTCGTCCGCCGAATCGCAGGTACCTAACGAGTAATGCCCGGGCTGTACGGCTTTGGTCCACCGAAAACGGCAGCCCCAATGCGACTGGTAGTTCTGCCAATGCTAATGACCACTCCTCGCTATTCTTGCCAAGTAATTGCATACCAAGATGAACCGATCCTTGATGAGCCAGAAGACTAATGATGTCGTCTTCCGGTGATGTCAGGTGTTCTGTTGATGTAAAGTCAAAATCAACGATTCTGACAGTTTCATCGGCACCTTTGCGTAGCCAGTTCGCAGCCAACCTGACCCGTTCGTTGCTTTCCTGGTGACCGCGTCTTGCCAGTTCGGGTATCCCGACCATGATGTTTTTTGGTGTTGCATCTCGAAAGGGAACGACTGCATCCGTCGACCAAATGGCCTCCAGTTCAGCCATTTCAATCAAAGTCTCAGTACTGAGTTGTGGAAGTTCTAGTGCTCTGCAAAGCGTAACAAGGAGATCAGTAATGTGGGTGGACCATGGATAAGGAGTCATTGACGAGTACAATGGCCAGCTCAAAAGCGACTTTTGGATGAGACACAAATTACTCAGACTTCGCTGCAGTAGACGAACTCCAACATCGTTCGCTTTGGGTGCGAGTTCGGGTTCGGCTTGACCTACCTCTTTCAATAGTCGGAACAAATCAAATAGGCGGACACCTTCGATATACTCTGTCGCTACAACCTGGCCAGTCCTAACAGCAAATGTTGGACCAACCGTTCCGTTCGTCTGCTTTGCTATCCACTGCAGCGCGGAACTCTCAACGTTGGCGTGCCACTCTGACTGACATGTCTTGACAAAGTTCGCATCAACAATCCGGTCTGGTGAGTTCCGACTTCGCTCCTCTTTGCAGATATTAGCCTTGAAGTACGTCGCCACATCTCCAGCGACCAATGACTTTTTAATGCGCTCCAAGTCCTCTGTCGTGTCGATATCACGTATGGCGTCTTTTGCGACGACCTCTACAATTGCATCGAGTGGTCCGTGGCTACGAAGCACCTCCCATTGCGACCGAAAGCCCTGACTCTCGCCGGCAATAAGTGCGGACCATCGATTGCGCGGCCAAAAAACGGCGGGCAACATCGTCAAACCACCCGAACTATACTTAGGGCCAATTTTCTGCAGTGTATTGTTTTCGGGACACTGCACCAATCCAACAGCATCGAATGCTCCTTGCTCTTCTTCCATGCCTAACACAGTCACTTTGTGACGCGGCTGGCTCAGCGCTCTGGACAAGGATTGGAACTGGTAGACGGAATCGCCAAATAGGACCCAGATACCGGTGACTGATTCATCTGGCAATAGGGTAGTTACTGCTGCTTTCAGACTTGTCAGAGATGACCCATTAGAAAAATCAGGATTAAAAATGGTGGTCGCTCCGGGCGAAACAGTGCCCACGACAGAGCGAATCTCGGATGCCTGATAGCCGGTGACGACAACGATATCGTGTTTGTATCCTAGTTGTACGAGTTGACGAAGCAATCTACCAAGAGTACCTTCGCCAAACTGTAATGGTACGAGACATTTATGTTTCTCGGATTCAAACCTCTTGCCCAGCCCAGCAGCTAACACAACAATCTTGATGGACATACACACCTGTTTTCTAGAGCAGGCTGTATCAGCCTGCCCTTGGACTTGTGCAGGACTTATGCCAAAGGTCAACGCAGCACACAGAATTGATAAGGGATTGGAGAGGCGGATCAGGATTTGGATTTGCAGGTTGACCGCGAGCCGTGGCATTGTGTCAATATATGTCTGGTTTACATCGAAACGGAGGCGTTCCGAAGCGCCATGCACCCGCTTGGGTTCAACAGGAAGCTGCACGGACAGAGCGTTACGATAGTGGAAATAAGATTGTTGCTTATGACACACCAGACGTCTTCGAGACCCTTATTCCGACCAAAAATCAACAGGCACTGATGGGCTACTACATCGCCGTCTTCAGTCTGATACCAGTCTTTGGTTTAGGCCTTGGACCAATCGCTATCTGGCGTGGAATCCGCGGCTGGAATGCCATCAAAGCCCAACCAGAGCTTCCCGGAAAAGCACACTGCATTGTCGCCATCACGCTTGGGAGCATCACCACAGCAGCTCATTGGGGAGCCTTGATTTTTGTGATGTACACCCTGAGATTTTCAGGTCGCTAGGGCATCACACGGCCACTACCACCGCATCGTGTGCAGTCATCCGGGCGGTCAACCATGCCATTTCCGCCACACATGTCACAGGAAACCTTGAAGCGATCCGTATTCAGCTGCGTCGTTACCCATGCACCAACGCTTAGCAAAATAACTGCAGCAACCACTACAAGGCGCAATCTCGTCTTTTGATCTGTGTGCTTCGGTCTGCGAAGTATAGTCACTTAGCGAATCCTTTAATCGCATCTTCTGTGGATGACGTTGGCTATGACATCCATGAGGAGATTCACATCGATGTCAGCCAGCTTTCCAAAGCGGATGCAGTAGCCTGTAATCTTCGCCTTACCCAGTCTGTCCTGAAACCTCGATTCCAAGAGCGTTTTGTCGATGATACCCATCACGTAGATTGAAATCCCGGTCTTGTTCGCACTGAGGCCAAGCTTGAATGTCTGTTTTGATGCACCATTTGCATATTCAAGAGCGTGCGTTCCGTACCCTAGCGTAGGATTTGCAACCACTTTTCCATTGTCATCCAAGCCATCAAAATAGGAAACAGGCTGTCCGGGAAACAGGCTTTTAAACCGCTCATGCAAGCGACCAAGGTCTGCGCGTTTTGGCTCAGGATGGCTTGCAAGATAAGCATCAACGCTTTCTGCCAGCGTTGTCAACGGATGATGCCGCGGCTTCGCATCCAGTCCGCGCACCGCTCTGGCCAGCTCGTGACCTGCTTGGTCTTATCCGGTCGTAACCCGTAACCGTGACCACCATTCGGGTACAAATGGACTTCGACTGGAACCTTTGCAGCTTGCAGCGCTCCCGCCAGCACAAGCGTGCTCTGCGGCGTGACCGGGTCATCCGCTGCGTGAGCAAAGAACATCGGAGGGCATTCACGACCAACCCGCAGCTTAACTTCCTGATTGAGCTGATTATCTTTATCGACAATATATGCGGGGTACACCAGCACTCCAAAGTCAGCATTGCAGGGAACCGTGTCAGTATTATCCGTCGGGAAGTAAACCCGCTTACCACTAGAAATCGCCGCCATCGCAGCCGTCTTTCCTCCGGCAGAGAAACCAAGAACACCAATCCGGGTCGGATCGATACCCCACTCTTTGGCATTCTGACGTGTTACTGAGATGGCACGTTGCGCATCCATTGTCGGGCCCAGCCAGTTTGGATCAAAGTTACCCGTCGGAACACGGTACTTGAGGACGATGGCCGTTACCCCGATGCTATTAAGCCAAGTGGCGACTTCAGTGCCTTCGAGGTCCATCGCCAAGATGCTGAAACCGCCTCCCGGACACACCACCACCGCCGCGCCATTTTGTTTTGACTTTGGGGGAGCGTAAACAGCGATGCCTGGTACAGAGACATTGGCGATGCGCGCAACCCGCTTACCCATCACCAAACCTTCTCCAGGCTTGGTGATGTCGGTTTCTACGCCATCCGTTTTGATTTGACCGGGGATGTTAGTTCCCCACAAAGGCTGAAACGGCTTGTCCTGCATCTTTATGCCCACCTTTTCACACGTAACATCCAAACTATGCGTTTGTGTAATCGCCATCAACGTATCGCCAAATGCCGAGAGGATTTCCATCCTGAAGCTCAGCTGGCAAGCGATGCGCACGCACATTGTCATACGAGCAGCGCATCGTGAAACGCTCTATTCCTGCCGGCAGGCCGACGCTGGTGAAGTAGGGATGTCCCGTTGCTGGGAATGGTCCACCATGGTTCATGGCTGGGCTGACGGCAACTCCCGTGGGCATTTTGTCATTTAGAAGCCGGCCAACTTTGCCACGGAGAACCGGGGCAATCACCGCGTAAGCATCATCATCGGAGCCATCAACGGCGGAGTAAATCGTCCCGGTGAGGTTGCCTTCAAGCGATGCCGCAACGGCGGCCATTTGCGCTGCGTCATCCGCGATTACGAATAAGCTAACCGGGCCAAAGGCTTCGGTCTGTAATGCTTCAGGGTTCTTCAGGAAGGTGGCGGCATCAACCGTGAGGATGGTGTTTTCAAAGCGATAGCCCGGCTCTGCTACCGGATTTCCACCGCAGCGAACCGTGGCTCCCGCAGCAGTGAGGGTCGTGATGGATTCAGAAATCGCATCCCGGCCACCCTTGCCGAGAAGCACACCCGGCGTTGCGGCAGAGAACTTGCCAATAACTGCGGTGGTGAACGCATCCCCGGCATCGCCAGCTGGGAGGACAACAAACCCTGGATTGGTACAGAACTGCCCAGCGCCCATCATACAGCTGCCGGCAAACTCATCCGCGAGGGTATCCCCGCGCTCTGCTAGCACACCTGGCAGAACGAACACCGGATTCACGCTGCTCATTTCAAGATAGACCGGCTTGCCACGGCGGTCGGCGACTTCCTTTAGACGCATTCCGGTGTCGCGTCCACCGGTGAAGCCAACGGATGCCACAGCAGGGCTCTCGACCATTTCAAAGCCAAGCTGAGGAGCGATGCGGTAGACGAGCTGCAATGCCCCTGCGGGAAGGCCGGTTGCGGTCGCGGCAGCCACTGCACACTCAGCAAGAAGGCGGCTGGTCGTTGGATGAGATGTGTGAACTTTGGCGATGACCGGGCATCCAGCAGCAATCGCGGCGGCGAAGTCACCACCAGCGATGGCATTGAAGGCGAACGGGAAGTTATTTGGTCCGAAAACGAGGACAGCGCCATCCAGGGCTTCCTGCTGGCAGCGAATACCGGTTGCGGTATCAATGGTCGGGCGTGCAAAGCTGCGTGCTCGAACCGCCTTTGCCGCGAGGCGGAGTTGATTGACGGTACGTGGAAGCTCAACGGATCCGAGGCGTGGCTCTGCAGGAAGCCCGGTTTCGGCATTTGCCGCAGCGACAAGCGCATCCTTTGCGGCTTCAAGATTCGCAGCATAGGTTTCAAGGAACTGCGCCCGGATTTCTGCATCAAGACCGCGCATCGCGACTTTGGCAGCCGCCGCCGCGGTCAGAATCGCGTGGACATCCTGCGGGCCGGAGACCGGATAGGTCCCGGGGAGAAGCTCACCCGTGGCGGGATTGGATGCTTGGAAAGTGCCAGTTGGGTCAGCGGAAGCACACCAGGCGCCATTGACGAGAATCGGGAAGGGGGTTGCGGTCGACATGTTTCCATTCTAGCGGAAGATGTCGACCGCGGGCGAAGAGTTCTAACGTAACAGGAGGATGCGGCTTGACTGTCCGACCTCCACAACCGGGTTTCCGGGAAGGCGCTTCCACATGTGGGCGGTGTCATCAAAGTAGCGCCACGCCGTCGGTGGGAGGGTTATGGTGACATCCCGGCTCTCGCCCTTGGCAAGCGTGACTTTGGTGAAGCCGGCTAACCAGCGAACGGGGAGCATGACAGGCGCCCGTTGTGGGCGGGTGACATACACCTGAGGGGTGTCCGTCGCGGTGAAATCCCCAATATTTCGGATGTTAAATGTCACTTTTGTACCGACTGCAGAATGCGAAACCCGGAGACGAGTGTAGGCGAACTGTGAGTATGTGAGTCCGTGCCCAAATGGATACGCGACTGGTTTGCGGGCATTGTCGTAGTGGCGATAACCAACAAATATCCCTTCGGAGTAAACAACGGATGAATTTACCCCCGGGTATTGCTCAGGTTTGGTTACCGGACCATCCGACAGTCGCTCAGGAAAGGTCACCGGAAGTTTGCCACTAGGGCTGACCGCGCCGGTCAGCAGGCGCAGCGTTGCATCCGCCCCTTCCTGCCCCGGGTACCAGAGCTGGAGGATGGCGGGAACACGACCGCGCCACGGAAGCTCAACGGGCGCGCCGGTGTGTAGAAGCACAATGGTGTTCGGGTTTACTGCGGCGACAGCCTCGATTAGAGCACGCTGGCTCTCCGGAAGCGCAAGGTCGGTCCGGTCTGTGCCTTCATTGCCTTCATCGTAGACCATCACCACAGTGGCTTGAGCCCCCTTGGCGACCTTTACGGCATTTGTGATCATTTCCGTCTGGCGTACGGGGGTCACCCATGCAAGACGGATATTGAGCTTTGCGTTGGGGTCAGGTGGGCCAAAGCTACCGCCGGCAGCAGCCGATAGGGTGAAGGGCACGGGCTTGCCTTTAACCATATCGACCCATAGCGTTGCGGAAAGGAGATTGTCCTGCGTCTTGTACAGGCTTGCTCCTCCTCCAAAGAGTCCACCCGCGTTTGCACGGAGGTTGTCACCTACTGTCAGATTGGCTTGGCCGCCATCCACCTGAACTTTGATCCCATATCGACCTGTGACTGGTGCGATCAGGTTGCCCTTCCAAAGCTGTGGGATGCGGGTGGTGAGTGCATTACTTGTGACATGGTTGATATCTAGAACGCGAATCAGAGGATCATTGACTTTGCCTAAGCCAGCCTCACCGCTTTGCAGACCCGGGCGTCTAGCCGCAGCGGCATCATTGGCACGTGTCAGGTTTGTGAATGCCGATGCTGGAATGGCCACGCCATCCGTGTCAATCCCTGGAGCGTAGAGTGGTTTATCAATGCCATAGACAGATTGGAGTAGCTGTCGGATGCTGTTGATGTTCGTTGGCGTTACTTGTGCCGAGCCACCGCCACCGATAACTGGCCGTGTAAAGGGCAGACCTACCCAGGCGACATTTTTGAGCGTAGAAGGCTTGAGTGGAAGCACAAAGCGATCATTTTTGAGAAGAACTGCGCCAGCTTCAGCGATATCGCGAGCGGCTTTACGTCCTGCAGCTATATCAAAAACCGGTCGCGGCTTTGGTTTGTCCAAGTGTCCGAATTTTTCCATCACGACCAGGATGCGTGCGACCGAGCGATCCAGTGTGGTCTCGGGCAGCTCGCCGGTTTCGATAGCCTTGCGGAGACCGATGCCAAAGTAGCCATCCCGTCCGGGGATACGGATACCATCCCCGGGCATTTCCATGTCGAGTCCTGCCTGAATGCTGGCATTGGTGGACTGTGTGGCAAACCAATCGGACATCACGAAGCCGCCAAAGCCCATTTTCTGTCGCAGTGTCGTGTCAAGCAGAGCCGAATTTTCACAGCAATACTCGCCATTGATTTTGTTGTAGGCTCCCATCACGGAACCGGCGCCAGCATTAACTGCTGCAGTGAATGCAGGTAAGTAGATTTCATTGAGGGTGCGTTCATCGATGCGAACATTCACCCCCATTCGTCCCTGCTCAAAATTGTTCGCAGCGAAGTGCTTAACGGTGGCAATCATGCCATTTTGTTGTACACCTCTAACCTGCGCGGACACGAGAGACGCAGCAAGCAATGGGTCTTCGCCCAGCGTTTCAAAGTTACGTCCAGCGCCGGGTTGTCTCACGATGTTGACCATCGGGGAGAGGAGGACGTCCTGACCGAGGGCCCGTCCTTCCTTTCCAACCGTTGCACCAAAACGCTGTGCAACGTCCGGGTTGAACGTGGCTGCCATCGCTACCGGAGCCGGCATCGCAGTTGCAGGTTTGCCTACGCGAATCCCGGCTGGTCCATCGGTGAGGCGAAGCGGACCGATACCAAGTCGGGGCACACCTGGGATGTAACCAGCCTGTCCAAGGTTGGTTGGATCTGAACCACCTCGCACGAGGGAGAGTTTTTCATCCAGTGTCATTTTCCCAATGAGCTGGAGGACACGTGGTGTGAGTGGGTAAGTAGCAGTGCTCTGTGCGTTGGTCGAATGTTGAGTGACCAGAATGACAGCCACGGTCATGGCTACATAGGTGCTGGTTTTATACATGGCATCAATATACTCGAATCGCCTTGTACACGATGTGTCCCAATCTGGCTGGCGATATCCGGTTGGATGTAGATGTCACAACGCTTGTGTGTTTTGAGATGTGTGTCGATGCTTAAATGCAAACCAGCCCCCGCCGGAGGCGGGGGCTGGCACAATTTCCGAATCGGTACGTACTACTTCTTGCCGAATGTGTACGTAACAACGTAGCGCTTGGAGAACCCACGGGCATCCACGGCTTCTCTTGCATCGGCAATCAGCTCAGGAACAATGGACAAATCGCTCTTTAGAACTGGCTTAGCATCTGCATTTGGCAACCACAGAATCGCAAGTGTGCCATCTGCGTTTGCCTTTGGAGCAAGGTTGTCGTAGTTAGGCGTGTTATCGACATTGAATGCAGCACCGGCTGGATCAATCTTCTGGTAGCCAACGGCCTCTGCAGTTGGGGTAAAGACAAACTCGGTTGCATTACCAGAGATTGTGTAGACCGTCTTCTGGTACGGAGTCGAAAGTTCGCGACCATTTTCCGTATCACGAACCAGCTCAAGGCGCTGGCGATCACGAGTAAATGTCCCGGACTCTGTTCCGCCGTATGACTTGATTGTGTACCGTCCATCTTCAGAGAACGTGATGGTATCGGTCGGTGTACAGACATCAATGACCACATTGCGGTCCTTGAGCTCTGTCTTTGGGTCACCGACAACACTGTTGGCGTCGCCACAGGTTACCCGTGTGCCCAGCGCGGAAATACTGGTCTTGCTGTATGTTCCTACAAGTGCGCGGGAGCTGGAATCGAGATAGTTCTGATCCACACCTCCACCGCCACAACCAGTCAACAGACTTCCAAGGCTCAGCGAAGCTGCAATGCCTGCGAACCCGAACTTAACGAAGCGATGCGTCACGTGCTTCCTCCCAATGCCATTTGGTACCCACCACTGGCCGTTGCCAATATACCATGATAGGGCTTTTTATAGGGATATTTGGACGAATCCTGTAGGGGAAGCGCAGCAATGTGTTCTAAAATCATGCCCTTTCTCGAAATTTGCTGGTGAAGCCCGATGGACGTTCTTCCGACGACAGTCCACGAATGACGATAGCTCGTAAATTGGTATACTTCGATGCCATGTCATCCCCAAAAACCGTAGTCATCGCCATGTCCGGTGGCGTCGATAGTGCTGTCGCCGCCGCTCTTTTGAAGGAGCAGGGACACGATGTAATCGGAGTGACCCTTCAAATCTGGCAGGAAGCGGCGCATGAAACGAAAGGAGCGGGGTGTTGTTCGCTTGGCGCGGTGGAGGATGCACGCCGAACCGCAAATCGAATCGGGATTCCGCACTACGTCCTTAACTATAGAGAGCCCTTTGCCGAGAAAGTCATCGCCCCTTTTATAAAGGACTATCAGCGGGGTCGTACGCCAAATCCGTGCGTCAACTGCAACCGCTATATCAAGTTTGATGCCCTCTTGGAGAAGGCGACATCCCTTGGAGCCGATTATCTGGCAACCGGTCACTATGCCCGTGTGCATCACGGACTCGGAGCGGATGGTAGACATGTTCTGTGTCGCGCTGAGAACGGTTCGAAAGACCAGACATATGCGCTGTATGCGACATTGCAGCATCAGCTTGCACGTATGACGATGCCCCTTGGTGAGCTCCCAAGCAAGGATGTCACCCGTCAGCTCGCACGCGACTATGGCCTTGCGGTTGCAAACAAGCCCGATTCGCAGGAAATTTGTTTTGTTCAGGACCGCAACTACACCGAATTCCTCGAAGAGACGGCACCTGAGACGCTTGTTCCGGGCCAGTTCGTGGACACAAGTGGCAAGGTGCGGGGCACCCACGATGGCATTGCCCGCTACACCGTCGGACAGCGCAAGCGCATTAACGTTGGATCAAGCATCCCGCTATATGTGATTCAGGTGGATGCCGAAACAAACACCGTTGTCGTCGGGGATGACGATGCATTGTTTGCAGCGGGCTGTGTTGTCGAGGACTTAACGTGGGTTTCGCTTGCTGAGCCTGCCGTCAATGAAGACATCCCGTGCGAAGTCAAGATTCGATATAACATGGAATCCAAACCGGCAGTTCTGCGTCGGCGTGCGGATGGTTTGGTGGATGTCCTCTTCGATGAACCATTGCGTGCGGTCACGCCTGGTCAGGCCGCGGTCTTTTATGGAACCGGAGAGCGTGTAGATTGGGTACTGGGTGGTGGAACCATCACACAGCGGATAGAACAAATCTGAACCACGAGGTTGTTTGCACCGAAGATATGGGTTGTTGGAGGGTAATAAGATGGCACGTTATGAAGATCGTGATGACAGCTCGGTAGTTCTGGGTGTTGCTGCAGGCCTTATTGTAGGCGTTGCCATTGGTGGCGTTCTGGGTCTGTTATTCGCACCAAAGAGTGGCGAAGAGCTTCGCTCGGATATCAAGAGTAAGGCGGAAGAAGCTATCGATCGCTTGAACGATGCATCATCTGAGCTTGCGACCCGTGCCAAAGAGCTTGCTGACCGCACTCGTGACAGCCTGACGAACTCCGTCGAAGTGGGAAAGGATGCGTACCAGAAGACGAAGGAAGAGCTTGCCGCGCGTCTCGATGCCTAGGTGTTGAATTCCATTTCTTTGGATGAACCATCAATGACAACGCCACAGCATGCATTTCGTAGCGGCTTCTTTGCAGTTACGGGCGCGGCCGTGGCGTTGCTTTGTTTATTTGCCATCTATGTAGGTGGTCAGGCTCTGCTCTCAATAGCCACGCCATTTCTTGCCGGAGGTATTTGCGCACTCCTGCTGGATCCCGTTGTTGTCCGCTTAGAACATATTCATCGTGTTACACGCGGCAAACGATCGATCGCCGTTGCCATTTCCGGTATCGGCTTTCTCCTGATTTTTGCAGCACTGATCATTTTGATCGTGCCTGTTTTGGTTGCACAGGTGCGCGCATTAATGGACTGGATTTCCTCCGATGGCCCAGCAGAGCTGCAGGCCTGGGCAGACTCCTGGCTGGCCTCTCATAGAAGCATTGGACCGTTTACGCTACCTGCCACGCTGCAGGATGTAACCAATCAATATTCTGAGCAGCTCACGATGTTTGCACGCCGCTATGGCTCCAATGTTGCGAACGCCCTTATAGGTGGTTTGGGAAACGTCCTCCAGCTCATCCTTGTCCCAATCGTTGCGTTTACCCTCCTCAGCGACCTACCAAAGCTACGTGCTCGATTATTGTTCCTGCTTCCAGAATCATCCCGACTCACAGTGGTGGATACCCTTCGTGAAATAGGTGGAATTTTCGGTAACTACCTGCGCGGAATGGTTCAGGTTTCATTGCTGTATGGCATTGTCGCGACAGTTGCTCTGTTGGTTATGAGTGTGTTTGCACCCGGCATTCGATCGTACGCGCTGCTGGTCGGTGTTGTCGCTGGCGTTCTCTACGCAGTCCCGTATGTAGGCTTCCTCGGAACAGCATTGTTAACGTTGACGGTCGGTGTTATCGGGCATATCCCGTACGCGTGGGTGGGGGCTGAAATCGGGCTCCTGTTCACACTGAATATGGTCTTTGATAATGTTGTGACCCCACGGATTGTCGGTGGTGGGATTGGTCTTCATCCATTACTGGCGATGCTGGCCCTGTTATTGGGTGCGAGTTTGTTCGGTTTGGTTGGGATGGTAATCGGTGTTCCCGTCGTTGCATCTATTCAGGCCATTTTACTTAAACGCTTTCCAAGGCTGTCCATACCGACATCGGATGAAGTCTATGCCCTTGCCGAACACCTTGCGGAACCGACGCATGGCATGGCACAGCCACACAGTGATAAGGGGCACGCGTGATGCATCCAACATTGGAGAGTGGATGGTGTGTTGATTGCGGAATGCGGCGCGGCGCGGATGGTCGCTGTGCCAACTGTGACCCGTGGTGGACACATCCGATGTTACAGCACGGTGGCATGGCGGTTTTGTTGGCTGTTATCGGGACAATTGTGATGATTACGCTTGGAAAAGCAAAAGAGCGTGATTTCGAAGAAGCTGCCCGAAGTGGTGGAACAGGCAGTCTGTCCCGTCCGAAGCAGAGTTGGTCTCCGGTGGGCGGCAGTGATCAAAATGCGCCTCTTCCAGGTTTTGGCGCATCACTTCCATCTACATCACCAACAGTTTCCATTTATGCACCGCCTCAGGTGAGTGCGCCGGTGCAGATGGCTGGTGGTGGCTACCGGATGTCTGATGAAGAACGTGCGCTCGCGGACCTCAGTGCGCTTCGTGGTGCTGTTTATGATGCAAATACGGCGGCACGCGCACGCCTGGAGCTTGTCACAGCATGGGAGCGCCGGAATCATATTGGGCGACGACAGGATTACAGCGTTTCGCAGTAGCTGTTGTTACTAAACGGTTTAAATGTGTTGGGCTCCCGCGTTGCGGGAGCCCTTCTTTCTGTTGCGTGCCGCTACTTCATTCGATTGACGCTGCGGATAAACGTTGTGATTTCCTTAATGGCTTCCGGGGCGAATGTTTCATCAATGCTTCCGTATTCCTGTGGACTACCTGTCTCAGAATTTTGAAACAAATGGTTCAGCCCAGGCATCACGCGCACTCTCACACGTTGATTTCCTGCTGCTTGCAGTGCCTTCTCAACTTCGGGGACATTCTGGGATGCGATGACCTGCAGGTCCTTGTCTCCATTCAATACCAGTACGGGAACTTTGACCTTACGTAGCGCCGGGCGCGGATCGTAGCTGAGGAAGAATCGGAACCACGGTGTCGCATACTGCATTATCTGGGCATCTACCATCGCTCGGTTTTTCTTAGCCTCAGCCTGATCGGCTGGCGAAAGGGATGCGATGAGGGCATCGGTTTCCTTCTTCAGCGCGGCGGCAAGCTTATTGCCGTCAGGGTTGCTTGGATTCTTGCGTACCACGGCTTCCACAGCAGCGATAATCCTGAGCTGAGACTCCCGGCTTTTTTTGATGTCTGCTTCCGAGGCCTTCATAGCCTTCATGATGGCTTCTGACTGCCTGAGGATGACATCCTTCCCCGGCACTCCCGGACCCGCAAGCATCACAACAAATGCAACATCCGGGTTGCGCGCCGCCACCATTGGTGCAATAAGTCCACCTTCAGAGTGACCGACAAAGCCAATCTTATTGCGTTTGATGTTGGCAGCCGTTTTGAGGAAGCGCACTGCACCTTCTGCATCATTTGCGAAGTCCTTGGATGTCCCAGT
>VFQT010001258.1_pt1 | contig 31567 bp, 31 predicted proteins | sample 3512381 | NCBI WGS metagenome assembly VFQT01 (sample SAMN10412376, study PRJNA504923) | tailings metagenome | isolation source: Relicate 2 Philex TSF3 active mining site | place: Philippines: Tuba, Benguet | collected 2017-08-29
TGGCGGAGCGGACGGGGCTCGAACCCGCGACCCCCGGCGTGACAGGCCGGTATTCTAACCAACTGAACTACCGCTCCAATCGAGTGCACGCAGCACGCGAAAGTTGCGGATTGTACCCAAGCACCGGTGCAGTGTCGAGCGAATCAGCGCAGTGCCGGTTTGATGCAGATTCCAGGAAGCTTACTGCTGATCCCAAGCGAGCTTGATTTGTCTGGTGTCGAAGTTAAACTGAGCGGTGTTGTTGCTTGAGTAACTGACCAGGTTTTTGTATAACCATCGCGCTTGCAAGCGTATGATCATCAGCCTGTTTCCTTCAAGGAGAATACCGATGTCCGATTCCACTATCACGACCGCTCGCAATGATTTGAAATCGCTGGTGCGCGATGCACAAGCCTTGTTTGACGAGGCAACTGCCGCTGGCGGTGCCAAGGCTGAAGAGCTACGCTCCAAGGGCATGAAGATGCTGGATCATGCGATCACGCGTGCGCATGATATGCAAGAAGCCGCCGTACGCAAGGGGAAAAAAATTGCGCACGATACCGACGAATATGTACACGAGCACCCGTGGCGCGCAATCGGTATTGCGGCCGGTGTCGGTCTGGTGGTCGGCATGTTAATCGCGCGGCGCTAAGCAATGAACGCATCGGCCTCGCCGCCCGGCGGCCTTGCCTCGAGCGCGGGCACCATGCTTAGCAGCGTATTGAAGTTGATTGGTGTGCGACTGTCGATGGCGATGCTGGAACTTGCCGATGCGCGCGACGCGGTATTTCGAGTGCTGCTGCTGGCAGCGTTATCGGTGCTGGTTGGCGCGTTCGCTTTGCTCAGCCTTTCGGCATTGATCGTCGCACTCATGTGGGATGCGCTCGGTTGGCGAATTTTATTGATACTGTTTGTTGCTTATTCAGCGCTGGCGCTGGGTATGCTGTGGAAAGCGCGCGGCATCATCATGAGCGGTCAAATCGGATTACCTATGACGCTAGCTGAGTTACGAAAAGATCGTGATGCCTTATCCGGCGCAGATCATGATTCGGAGCGCAACCCATGAGCAGCACAGAACGAGAAGCGCGCCGCAAACTGCTGATGCTGCAAGGCGCGCTGTACCGCTTGGAGATTACTCAGGCGCGCGCTGCGCTGCATGACGCCGCCAAGCCGCGAGCCATGTTCGGGCAGGTGGTCGAACTCGTAAAATTTATGGTGGCGCACAAGCGGATGTCGCTGCTTGCTTCCGCTGTTCCATGGATCTTGGGCAAAGGCAGCGGCCGCAGTTTGCTTCGACGCGCTTTTTTGGCGGCGGGCGCGGCAATTTTGGCTTGGTTATTTTTGCGCCGCTCTCAGCGCTGACCAACAAAGCCATGCCACGAAGTGGCACTTGGTGGTTGCGGCGGCACCAGGTGCCGCCGACAATCGGGCAGGCTTACTTGGCTGCGGGCTCTTTGAACTTGGCGCCTGAAGCGTTCGCCAAGTACACCACGGCCCTCGCGACTTCAACATCATCCAGGCTGGCATTACCGCCTTTGGCCGGCATACCGCGGATGCCCTTGATGGCATGCGATACCAGCGTGTCGTAGCCCTGAGCGATACGCGCACCCCACGCGCCGCCATCGCCTTTCTTGGGCGCACCGGCAACACCCGCGCCATGGCAAGCAGCGCAAGCGGCGTTATAGACCTGTTCGCCCGTCTTCAGCGCTACTGCGCCGGCTGCAGCTACGGCGGTGGCTGCGCCCTCGGGCGCCTCCGGCATCGTGAAACTGACATCCGCCATCGGGCGAATACGCTCGGCGATGGCTTCTGGCGACTGTGACATTTCGTCTGCGCCTAGCTTGGAGGTGTTTCCAACAAAATTCACCAGCAGCAGGATGGTTACAATCGGGATAAGAAAAGACGCCACGATGACAGCGATCAGTTGGTTCGGGGTTTTGATAGGCGATTCACTGTGGTCGCTCATGATTTCCTCGTTGGGTGAAGGCGTAAAGCCGGCAGCAGCGGCAAAGCGCGAAATTATAGACGAATCGAGCGAATCGATTTGCTAGGGCAAGTGCTCTCGTGGACTGCCCGATTGAAAACCGGTATCCTTGCGCGCCTCCTCGCGATGCGGCTGTAGCTCAGTGGATAGAGTATTGGCCTCCGAAGCCAAGGGTCGTGGGTTCGATCCCCGCCAGCCGCGCCAGTGCCCCCAGCCTACTAACGATCAGGATTGTCTTTAGCAGGAAGAGAGAGCCAATAGTTTGGCTCTCGACGGGGATCGAAGGGATTCGCTTGCAAGCGAATCCGCGGCCCGCGGGATGTGGGCGATCCCCGCCAGCCGCGCCAGTCCCCCGATTCCTATTGCGGTACGCCGTTGGCAATAACGCGCCGGATCAGGCCGCGATCAGGGGCCGGGTCTTCGTGAGACGCGAAGCTGGCGCGCTGCTCAGTGGGCCGGTGCAGCATGCGCAGCTCGCTACCGATAACTTCCGTAGTGTGCCGCTCCACCCCATCCTTACCGGTCCATTTGCGGGTTTGCAGATAACCCTCCACGTACACCAGCGCGCCTTTTCTCAGGTGCTGCCCAGCGATTTCTGCCAAGCGCTTGTAGAGCACCACACGATGCCATTCAGTGGCATCGCGTCGCGCGCCCACTGACTTGTTTTTCCAGGCCTCGCTGGTCGCAACGGAAAGTTGAACGATAGCGTCACCATTTTGCAGGGTTCGGAGATCCGGGTTGTGTCCAAGATGGCCGATTAGCATGACCTTGTTAAGCGTACCTGTCATGATCTCGCAGCGTTCCCCTCGCTAAGTTGAGCAAGCCGGCCGGCGCTTGTGCCAGCCAAGCTTGCTGTGTGTTTGAAGGCCTTTGAATGCCTATGAATGCGTTTGGATGTTCTCGGATGCGCGCAGATCGGATTACAGCGTGACGCGACGAGCAATTAATCCGCCGATTGCGCTGATCCCGGTCATCCCTTTGATCGAAAAGCTGCCTGCAAGCTCAGCTGGCCCGCCGCCACTGGCAGGACCGAAGAACCTTAGGCCAGCGTAGCCGGCCGCGCCACCATGAGTGATGGCACCAATAGCGGTGTTGGCCAGGGCGCCGAACGGCAGCGCGTTTGTGCTGCCAATGGTCAGCTTGGCAGCGGGTTCAAGATTTGCTGGCAATAACTCATCAATACGCACATTCAGCAGCTGTAGCGAGGCTTGGCGCGTGCTGAAATCGACATTGACCTCGATATCGGCCGCGATGGGGAATACCTCCATCAGGCCATCCGGACTGTACCAGCCGCGTGCATAGCCCCTGTAAATCATGCTGCCGCTGCTTGGCACGGTAGCCGGGTCGGTGAGCTGCCCGAATGCGATCGCGCCGCGCCGCTCTTTGTTGTGCTCGCGACCACCGCCCCACTCTTGAATATTGATGGTGTCTTTGGTGACCCAGCCGGCCACATGCGCGTAGCGGTAATTCCAATTCCACAGATCGCGGTAGCCCTTGAATCCGGCAAACGGTATCTGATCAGGCCCTTGTGTTGCGCCATCCTCATGCAAGCGCGTGCCGGTAATCTGGTTCGGTTTGAATCCGCCGCCGCGCCAATTACCAACCGTCAGCCGCAGCCCGTTGTTGGCCGCAGCAACACAGGAATCGTCGCGCGTATCGCAGCTCGGCGCGCTGCGTTCGAAGTAATGGTTATTGGCGTAGTGGTCTTGCGTTCCGCCGAAGGTCAGTGAATTATTATTCCAAAACCCATCACCTTGCGGCGGCAACGCAACCAGCGTCGACATGCCTTGCTCACCCAGTTGTACGCGCCCTCGCTTCAGACCAAAATTTTCAATAATGCGTGGGCGCTCCGAGCTGCCATCCCAAAATAATTTGAGTTGCGACAGCAGCAGATCCACCGCGCTGACATTGGAGTCTGCATCGTGTAACACGCGCACCTCTGCAAACCCTTGGTTCAATGGTTGCAAACCAAATGCTTCGGCGGTGTTGCTGTTAGAGGCAAGCAGATCACTGGTCGAGAAGCCCACGATTTGAATACCGCTTTTGCTGAGTCGTATCGGGCCTACTGTCGTGCCGAGCGCCGCACCGCTGCACGCAGATACGCCTGCCGGGCAGGCCTCCTGGCTGCGCGGGCTGCCGTCGGAAACGGCGCTAAGCGGAGTGCTCGTCACCGCGCCTCCGGTGCCAGCGCTGCTGGCGAGGCCGCTTCCGGTGCTAACGCCATCGCCACCTCCGCAGCCAGCTAGCGCAAACAGCAGTGTGACCATGCCTCCAATTGCTAATGTCGATAATCTCATTACCGCTCCCTATGGGTCATCTGAATCAAGTGTGTGACGGTGCTGAGACACTCGCCAGCGATGAACTTAGGGCAAGCACTGATTCCCTCATTGAGCGTCGCCAACCGGATAAAAATGCCTGCGCTTGGATCAGCGGTATGCTTACGGAGCAGCAAATTACGCGATGGGCAAGCTCCCGTTAAGAAGGTGGACATGCCGCCCGTTATAATTTGCGTTTGATTTGCGACATCACTTGCGGCGGCAAACGCCTCTCTCCATGCAACAGCAACACAAAGAAAAACTCAGCGCACTGTTCGAAGAGGCAGTAGCGTCACTGGTCGCCGCTACCGATCAGACGATCCCGGCGATCATCCTCGAGCGGCCACGCGATCCCACGCACGGCGATCTCGCCTGTAATGTGGCGATGCAATTGGCCAAGCCACTCAAGCGCAACCCGCGCGAGTTGGCACAAGCAATCGCTGATGCCGTGATGGCCCATCCAGCGCGTACCGGCTTGGTCGAATCGATCGATATCGCCGGCCCGGGTTTCATCAATCTTCATCTTGCCTTTGCGGCCAAGCAAGCTGTGGTGGCGCGTATCTTTGCGGATGCGCAGTGTTACGGGCGCACCAACGCAGGCGCCGACAGCAAGGTGCTGGTTGAATTTGTGTCGGCCAATCCGACCGGCCCACTGCACGTTGGGCATGGACGACAAGGGGCATTGGGTGACGCGATTTGTGCCTTGCTCGAGGCGCAGGGACATGCAGTACAGCGTGAGTTCTATTACAACGATGCCGGTGTGCAGATCGCAACGCTGGCGACATCGGTGCAGGCGCGCGCCAAAGGTAGCCAGCCGGGCGATGCGGATTGGCCCGAGTCCGCCTACAACGGTGATTACATCGGCGACATTGCTGCTGATTTCATCGCAAGAAAAACTATTGCCGCAGTCGATGGCGAGCCAGTCACTGCCAGCGGCGATATCAACGACATTGAATCCATACGTCGTTTCGCTGTTGCCTACTTGCGGCATGAACAAGATCTGGATTTACAGGCTTTCGGCGTTCGCTTCGATAACTACTACCTGGAGTCATCGTTGTACACCGATGGCAAGGTCGAGGCTGCGGTGAGTGCGCTCAAGGCCGCCGGCAAGACCTACGAGCAAGAAGGCGCGCTATGGCTAAGGAGCACCGAGTACGGTGACGACAAAGACCGCGTCATGAAAAAATCTGACGGCACCTATACCTATTTCGTTCCGGATGTGGCGTATCACATCACCAAATGGCAGCGCGGCTTTCAGAAAGTCATCAATATTCAAGGCAGTGATCATCACGGCACCATCGCGCGCGTGCGTGCCGGTCTGCAGGCCGTTGGCCTCGGCATTCCAGCCGGCTATCCTGACTATGTGCTGCACAAAATGGTGACCGTGATGCGCAACGGCGAGGAAGTAAAAATTTCCAAGCGCGCTGGCTCCTATGTCACGCTGCGTGACCTGATCGAGTGGTCGGCAGGCGAGGCGCGCGATGCTAGTGGTGAGCGCAATCTCACGCGCGGCCGTGATGCCGTACGTTTTTTTCTCATCTCTCGTAAAGCCGACACCGAATTCGTGTTCGATGTTGATTTGGCGTTGGCGCAGTCCGATGAAAACCCGGTGTACTACGTGCAGTACGCGCATGCGCGCATCTGTTCGGTGCTGTCGCAATGGGGTGGCGATGAAGCTATGTTGAGGACAGCCGACCTGAGCGCGTTAACCTCGCCGCGCGAGGCTGCGCTGCTCGCCAAGCTGGCTGATTTTCCCGAGGTACTGAAAAAAGCGGCCGATGAACTCGGGCCGCATCAGGTAGCGTTTTATTTGCGCGAGTTGGCCGGCGAGTTACACAGCTACTACAACGCTGAACGGGTGCTGGTTGACGATACCGCTCTAAAGCAGGCGCGACTGGCGCTATTACTGGCCACGCGCCAAGTGCTACGCAATGGCCTGGCACTGATCGGTGTCTCTGCGCCGACGAGAATGTAAGTATGGGCATACCGCGCGGCGTTCAACAGCAGCGGGGCGGCACAACCGCCGGCCTCATCATCGGGCTCATCATTGGCCTGCTGATCGCGGTGGGAATTGCAATGACCATCATGAAAACCCCGCTGCCGTTTATCGATAAGATTGGTAAGCCGTCGCAGTCGGCGGGTGACTTAGGCGATCCTAATAAATCCCTGCAAGGTAGCGCGCGTGACGCACGTGAGCCGGCCTCAAACACCGATCTGCAGACACCGCCGCCGCCACCGGTCGCTGAGCCCAAGCGACCGAGCGCTCCGGCACCAAGCGCGCGCCCGAACGAAAAGCCAGCGGCAGCTGCGGCGTCATCGGATAGCGCACCGCAAGCGGGCGGTGCAGGGTTCACCTACTATTTGCAGGCGGGCGCGTTTCGCGAGCGTCAAGATGCAGAAGCCACCAAAGCAAGGCTTGCGCTGATGGGCGTAGCGGCTACGATTGCCGAGCGCAAGTCTGATATGGGCACGCTGTATCGCGTACGGGTGGGGCCGTTTGATGATGTTGAGGGGATGAATCGAGCGCGCGTGCGCTTGTCTGATAATGGCGTCGACGCGGCTGTTGTGCGTGTCCCGAAATAATTTTTGATGAAGGATGTTTCCATGCGACTGCTACAGCGCTTGTTATTGATTGCCGGGTTCGGCTTGTTATCGCTCTCCACCAGCGCGGCGCCCAATGCACCGGTCGAGGGTGTCGAGTACCAGCGCTTGTCGCAGCCGCAGCCGACCGATACAGGCAAGAAGGTCGAGGTGCTCGAATTCTTTTGGTACAACTGTCCGCACTGCCATGCGTTTGAGCCGCATCTCGCCGAGTGGGCAAAAAAACAAGGCGACCGTATTGTGCTAAAGCGTATTCCGGTCGGGTTTCGTGAATCCTTCGCGCCACAGCAAAAACTTTATTTTGCGCTAGAGGCCATGAATCGGCTCGACTTGCACAAGGTCGTGTTCGACGCGATTCACCAGCGCCGTGTGAAGCTCAACACCGAGCCCGAGATCATGGCGTTCATGGAATCGCAAAATATCGATCAGAAAAAATTCGGTGAAACCTTCCGCTCATTTACCGTGCAAAGCAAAGTGGCGCGTGTTCGTCAGCTGCAGGAGGCGTTTCGGATCGACGGTGTTCCAACAGTTGCTATTGATGGTCAGTACCTGACCTCGCCATCGATTGTTGGGCAGAGCATGCGTGGCGCCCCAGAAGAGGCACTCAATAGCGCCACGCTGACCGTAATGGACGCACTGGTCGCCAAGAAGAAATAAGCGGCTATCGTTTTTTGTAGACGCGCACCAAGGCTCTCAGTACCTCGAGGCCCAATTGGCGGTGGTGCTCGTCTAACTGATTCAGCAGCGAACTTGCTTTCTGATCAGTCATGCTGGTGTCGACGCCCCCGTTTTCCCTGCTGGCGCCATTACCAAACCGCAGCCAGTCGGCGGGCACATCCAGCCAACTCGCCAGCGCTCGGAGCTTTTCTTGTGTTGGGATGGATTCACCCTGCAGCCATTTGCGGGCCGCATGGACAGTTACCGGATGACCCCGAAAACGCCCATTGAACTCTCGCGCCAATTGCGTAGGGCTGTTCGGCGAGTACTCGGCGTTTCGTAGCGCTTGTTGCAGCCTTTCGCTAAAGGCTGAGCGCTCTTCTGTTGAATTCATTAGACGCAACAATTATTCGTCACTGCACTATTCCACGCGGCAGTGTAATAGTCAGTCCTAATGAAGACGATTGTTTGTTAAAAAACAAATCTTGCAAAAATAAGAACAATGCTCTGTGTTGGCGCTACATCGCGCGCCTGATGCCATGCCGCAGCGCAAACCTCCAGAGACTCCTCAGACAGTGTGTGATGCGGCTTGTCGCACAAAGCGTATAACGCCATCGTCATCGTGAATGCGCTGCAATTCGCCAGCGAACCATAAGCGGTGCAGGTGCGCCAGGGCTTCTCCCATGGCGAAGGTGAGCTGGTGCATATCCAGATCACGCCGGAACATCATCGGTACGATGTCGGCCGCAGAGCGTGGCACCTCGCACGCAGCGCGTACTTCATCTAATCGCGCCGCATGATGATCCTGGAGTTGTCGCACACGTTCACGAATACCGCGAAACGGTTTGCCATGCGACGGCAGCGCCAAGGTTTGCGCCGGCAACAATTGAAATTGCTGCAGCGATTCCAGAAACTGCCCTACCGCATCCGCCTCAGGCTCGATAGCGAACACCGAGGTGTTAGTAGAAATCTTCGGCAACAGCATGTCGCCCGAAATCAAGATGTTGAGCGATTCGCAATACAGCGCCGCGTGCTCGGGCGAGTGCCCGGTACCGATAATGATGCGCCATTCATGCGCGCCGATGCGCAGCGCTACGCGCGGATCCAGCCGAATAAACTGTGCCGGTACTTTCGGCACCAGCGTTGGGTAGTAGGCCTTGCGGCCCTCGAGTTGCGACAGCATGCCGGGATCGCGCAACCCATGGCGGCGGAAATGTGGAATCGTCGCCGGCCCATCCGCGCCCGGCAACCCGGCTGACATCATGCGCGCAAAACCATACTCGCCCACGCTCATCCAGAGCGACACGCCCCAGCGCTCACATAGCCAGTCAGCCAGACCCACATGATCCGGGTGGCAGTGGGTCACGATGATGCGGGTGATTGGGCGCCCATCCAGTGCCTCGGTAAATACCTGCTCCCACGCGGCGCGAGTGGCGTCGTTAGCAATTCCGCAATCCACCACGGCCCAGCCATCGCCATCCGCCAGTAGCCACAGGTTGATGTGGTTGAGCGCAAAAGGCAGGCCCATACGGACCCAGCGCACGCCGGGCGCTATCTCCAACGCAGCGCCAGTGGCTGGCAAAGTTTCAGCTAAAGGGTAGGACAACTCGGATTCAAGAGCATTCATAGCGGTGCTTTCGGCTGCGGCGCGCGAGGGTTTGCAAAGCCTGTCGGCGCGCCTACAATACTCGGCAATTGACGTTTACGTAAACGTCCATTCTACCCCTGCTGTGCGCACTGCCCGACACCAGTACTGCACCCCATCGCCATGGCCACTTACACCATTACCGAACTAGCGCGCGAATTCGATATCACGCCCCGAACCATTCGTTTTTACGAAGACCAAGGGCTGATCAGCCCCAAGCGCGAAGGCAGCAGCGGTCGGGTTCGGGTGTACGGCGCGCGGGATAGGATCCGTCTCAAGCTCACGCTGCGCGGTAAACGATTAGGGCTAACGCTATCCGAGATCAAGGATCTGGTCGATATGTATGACTCGCCCAAAGACTCCTCCGCGCAGCTCAAGCGTTTTCTGGTGGTGCTGGCGCGCCACCGCGAGATGCTTGAGCAGCAGCGCGAAGATCTGGAAGTAACGCTGTCGGAAATTGCCATGCATGAGGCACAGTGCCATCGCTTGCTCGACGAAGGACGACACAAGCGTAAAAGCGGCGGTGTACGACGCGTCGCCTGATTGGTTTTCAAACCCCAAGGAGTCTGCATGCTGAACCTGCCGGGACTAAGTTTTGATCATGGCGACGATGTCGCCGCGCTGCGCGACGCCGTGCAGCAATTTGCGGCGGTCGAAATTGCGCCGCGTGCTGACGCTATCGATAGAACCGATCAATTCCCGATGGATCTATGGCGCAAGATGGGCGACCTCGGTTTGCTCGGTATTACCGCCGATGAGGCTTATGGCGGCAGCGGCATGGGCTATCTCGCGCACATCATCGCGATGGAAGAAATTTCGCGCGCCTCGGCATCCGTTGGTCTCTCGTATGGCGCGCACTCCAATTTGTGTGTGAATCAAATCCGGCGCAATGGCAGCGATGCCCAAAGAGAAAAGTATCTTCCCAAACTGATTTCGGGCGAGCATATCGGCGCCCTGGCCATGTCGGAGCCCAACGCCGGTTCCGATGTGGTCGGCATGCGTTTGCGCGCTGATTTCAAAAGCGATCATTGGGTACTGAATGGCAGCAAGATGTGGATCACCAACGGCCCCGATGCCGATGTGCTGGTGGTGTACGCAAAAAATGATATCGAAGCAGGCCCGCGTGGCATCACCGCATTTCTCATCGAGAAGCACTTCAAAGGATTCTCCGTCGCGCAGAAACTCGACAAACTGGGCATGCGCGGCTCGCATACTGGTGAACTTGTTTTCCAAGACTGTGAAGTACCTGCAGAAAACGTACTCGGTGGTTTGGGCCGCGGTGTCAATGTGCTGATGTCTGGCCTGGACTACGAGCGCGCGGTATTGTCAGGCGGGCCGCTTGGCGTAATGCAGGCCTGCATGGATGTGGTGGTGCCGTATGTGCATGATCGCAAGCAGTTCGGTCAGCCGATTGGTGAATTCCAGCTCATGCAGGGTAAGCTGGCCGATATGTACTCAACCATGATGGCCTGCAAGGCGTATGTGTACGCCGTCGGCCAAGCCTGTGACCGCGCCAAGACGCCAGAGCAAGTGCGCGCCTTGCGTAAAGATGCGGCTGGTGCGATTTTGTATTCGGCTGAAAAAGCCACCTGGATGGCAGGCGAAGCGATTCAGGCATTAGGCGGCAATGGCTATATCAATGATTACCCAACCGGCCGCTTATGGCGCGATGCCAAGCTCTACGAAATTGGTGCGGGTACCAGCGAGATCCGGCGCATGCTGATCGGTCGCGAGTTATTTGCCGAAACCGCCTGAAAGGATTTCGTTCACCATGCAGCATTTCCCCAAGCTGTTGTCATCGCAAATCGCGTTTGATATTGCGCGCGTCATCATGGACGGCTTTGACAAGCATTACCGCTTGTTTCGCGAGGCGAGTCAGGCCGCGCGAAGACACTTCGAGCAACTGACCTGGAAAGAAGCGCAATCGGAAGCGCGCGAGCGTATCGCGTTCTACGATCGTCGCGTGCAAGAGTGCGTACAAACGCTGGAAGACGAGTACGCGCAAGACGAGCTGACCGATGCCGTTTGGCGCGAAGTCAAGCTGCACTATATTGGCATGCTGACCGAGCATCGTCAGCCAGAGCTGGCAGAAACATTTTTCAATTCGGTGTGCTGTAGCATTTTGCACCGTACCTATTTCAATAACGATTTCATCTTTGTCTGGCCCACCATCTCGACCGAGTACATTGAGCCACGCGAGGCGATTCCCGCTTACCGTGTGTACTACCCGGCAAAAGATGGCATGCGCAATGCGCTGCGACGCATGATCACGAACTTTCAGTTTGCTGGCGAGTTCGCAGACCTTGAGCATGACCTCACCATGGTCGAGGCGCGATTAAATGCTTTACCTGGCAATGACAAACAAGAAGCGAATTATCAGCTGCAGGTGCTGTCCTCGCCGTTTCTGCGCAACAAAGGCGCCTATTTAGTCGGCAAGATTGTCAATGGCAGCCATAGCCATGGCTTTGTCATTCCGGTACTTCACAATCGCCGTGGCGCATTATTCATAGACGCCTTGTTGACCGACCCAAGTCAGATTACCTTGCTATTTTCATTTACGCGCGCTTACTTCATGGTGGATATGGAAGTGCCCTCGGCGTACGTGAATTTTTTGCACGGAATCATGCCGAGCAAACCGCGCAGCGAGATTTACACCATTCTTGGTTTGCAAAAGCAGGGCAAGGCCGCGTTTTACCGCGACTTTCTGCATCACCTTGCGCACTCCTCTGACAATTTTGCGATCGCACCCGGCATCCGTGGCTTGGTGATGGTGGTGTTTGCATTACCGTCTTTCCCGTATGTATTCAAGGTAATCAAAGATCACTTCCCGGCGCCGAAAGAAACCACGCGCGAGCTGGTGAAAGAAAAATATCTGCTGGTGAAATACCATGACCGGGTCGGGCGCATGGCGGATACGCTGGAATATTCCAATGTCGCGTTTCCCCGCGCGCGGTTTCCGGATGAGCTGCTCGATGAATTAAAAGAAGTGGCGCCTTCGCTGATTGAAGAAGAAAACGATCAGGTGATTGTGCGGCATCTGTATATCGAGCGCCGCATGACGCCATTGAACATCTGGCTCACGGAAGCTGAAGCTGCCGGTGATGAAGCCAAGATGGAGCATGGTGTGCGCGAGTACGGCAACGCCATCAAAGATCTGGTTGCGGCGAATATTTTCCCGGGCGATATGCTGTACAAAAATTTCGGCGTCACGCGGCAAGGGCGCGTGGTGTTCTACGACTATGACGAAATCGAGTACATCACCGACTGCAACTTTCGTGATATTCCGCCGCCGCGCAACGAAGAAGATGAGATGGCCAGCGAGCCTTGGTATACCGTTGCGAAGAACGATGTATTCCCGGAGCAGTTTGGTGTTTTCTTGCTCGGCAACCCCAAGGTACGCAAGTACTTCATGCAGTATCACGCAGATTTATTGACTGCTGATTATTGGCGCCAGAAAAAAACCCGCATTCTTGATGGTCAGGTTGAAGATGTATTCCCTTACCCGCAAGAGATTCGTTTTATTCATCAGCAAGGCGCAAGCGCGCCAGCCGCATAGACAGTTTGAACTCAGGAGAACATCATGCAGGATCCGGTCGTTATCGTCGGCGCAGCACGTACCCCTATGGGCGCATTTCAGGGCGATTTCGCCTCGCTGGCGGCGGCTGACCTCGGCGCTGTCGCGATTCGCGCCGCGCTTGAGCGCGCAGGCGTATCAGCAAATAGCGTGGATGAGGTCATCTTCGGTAATTGTTTAATGGCCGGGCAGGGCCAAGCGCCCGCGCGGCAAGCTGCGATCAAAGCTGGCGTGCCAGTCTCAGCGGGAGCCGTCACGCTGTCGAAGATGTGTGGCTCGGCGATGCAAGCGGCGATTTACGGTATTGATTCGCTGCTCGTTGGCACCAACACGGTGGTGGTCGCAGGCGGTATGGAATCCATGACCAATGCGCCGTATTTGATTCCGAAAGCGCGCGGCGGCTATCGCATTGGGCACGGCATGATTTACGATCACATGATGCTCGATGGCTTGGAAGATGCCTATGAGCGCGGCCGTTCCATGGGCACCTATGCCGAGGACTGCGCGGCGAAGTATCAGTTCACGCGCGAGCAGCAAGATGCTTACGCGATTGCCTCCGTCAAACGTGCCCAAGACGCCACTAGCAGCGGCGCGTTTGATTGGGAGATTGCGCCGGTCACTGTCGCTGGTAAAGCCGGTGATGTGGTAGTCGCAAAAGATGAAGGCCCACTTAAAGCCAAGCCCGAAAAAATCAGCGCATTGAAGCCGGCGTTCAAGAAAGACGGCACGATTACCGCTGCATCGTCGTCGTCGATTAATGATGGTGCTGCGGCTTTGGTGCTGATGCGCGAGTCGACTGCGAAAAAATTAGCAGTCACCCCCATTGCGCGCATTCTTGCGCACGCGCGCCACTCGCAGGAGCCGAGCTGGTTCACCACAGCGCCGGTCGGTTCAATACAAAAAATTTATGACAAAACCGGCTGGTCGACCGGCGACGTGGATTTATTCGAAGTGAATGAGGCATTCGCTGCAGTTGCCATGGCCGCGATGCATGACCATGGTATTGCGCACGAGAAGATCAATATTCACGGCGGCGCGTGTGCGCTGGGGCATCCGATTGGTGCTTCGGGGGCGCGCATTGTTGTTACGCTACTCGGTGCGCTGAAGAAAACCGGCGGTAAACGGGGCATTGCATCGCTGTGTATTGGTGGTGGTGAAGCCACCGCCATTGCGCTGGAGATGGTTTGAGCGCACGCGCCCCACTGGTCGTTGGTGCATCCCGGCGTAGGGCTTGATCCAGTAACCTGACATGACTTGATGTTGAACGAATTCGCCGCATGATCCTCTCCGAGCAACACCAGATGATTCGCGATGCGCTGCGTGAGTTCTCGCAGCAGCAACTGTTGCCGCATGCGGCCGCATGGGATCGCGAGCGTCGCTTTCCGCGCGAGGCATTGCAGCAGCTGGCGCAACTCGGCGCGTTTGGTGTCGCTGTGCCTGAAGCCTATGGCGGCGCGGGCTTGGACTACCTGGCGCTGGCGATTGTGATTGAAGAAATCGCCGCAGGCGATGGCGGTACCTCTACCATTATCTCGGTGAACAATTGTCCGGTATGCAGCATCGGTATGCGCTATGCCGATGAAGGGCAAAAGGCGCAATGGTTAAGGCCGCTCGCGCGCGGTGACATGCTGGGAGCTTTCGCGTTGACTGAGCCCCATGCGGGTAGTGATGCCTCAGCACTTAGAACCACTGCGCGCCGGGATGGTGATCATTATGTGCTGAACGGTGTGAAGCAATTTATCACTAGCGGCAAAAATGCGGATGTCTGCATCGTCATGGCCGTCACCGACAAAGCAGCCGGCAAGCGCGGCATAAGCGCGTTCTGGGTCCCGACCAATACCCCGGGCTATATCGTGGCGCGGGTTGAAGACAAACTCGGCCAACACTCATCCGACACGGCACAAATTCTGCTGGAAGATTGCCGTGTTCCGGTGGCCAACCGAATTGGCGACGAAGGCATGGGCTACAAGATTGCCTTGTCCGGTCTTGAGGGTGGCCGTATCGGCATCGCTGCCCAAGCGATTGGCATGGCGCGCGCAGCATTCGATGCCGCACTTGCCTACGCCAAAGATAGAGAGAGCTTCGATCAGCCATTATTCAATCATCAAGCAGTACAGTTCAAGCTGGCCGACATGGCAACGCAAATTGAAGCAGCACGTCAATTGGTGTGGCATGCAGCGAGCATGAAAGACGCTGGCGTACCATGCTTGAAAGAAGCGGCGATGGCCAAATTGTTTGCGAGTCAAATCGCTGAGAAAGTGTGCAGCGAGGCGATACAGATTCACGGCGGCTATGGTTATTTGGCAGACTTCCCGGTTGCGCGTATTTACCGCGATGTACGGGTATGCCAGATTTATGAGGGCACCAGTGATATACAAAAAATCTTGATCGGACGTGCGCTGGCCTAATGAATAGTAACGACACACCGTGCCCTTGCGGCGGTAAACAGATACACAGCTGCTGTGGGCCTTTTCTGGCGGGCACCGCTGTCGCTGATACCCCCGAAAAATTAATGCGCTCGCGTTATAGCGCGTATGTCAAGGGCGCCGAAGATTATTTGAAAGCTACCTGGCATCCGTCCACACGGCCGAAAGACACGGTTACTGACCCGGGCATGAAGTGGCTGGGTTTGGAAATGAAGGCGGTAACGCAAGAAGCCGATCAGGGTACGGTGAGTTTTGTAGCGCGCTGTCGTGTCGCCGGTAAAGGGCATCGCTTGCAGGAAACCAGCCGCTTCATTCGCGAAGACGGACTCTGGTTTTATGTCGACGGTGAATTTGAAAAACCACCCATGAGTAAAACGTAATGAGTAAAACGTAAACGGAGACAGCTCAGATGCCGGTCATTGAATCCAAGCTGAACCCGCGCTCGCCGGAGTTCATGGCGAACACAGCCGCCATGCAGGCGCTAGTGGATGATTTGCGCGCGCATTGCGAGCGCATTGCCTTGGGCGGTGGTGAGGAAGCGCGGGCCAAGCATGTGGCACGCGGCAAGTTGCTACCACGCGAGCGGGTGAATCAGTTACTGGACCCTGGCACACCGTTTCTCGAGTTCTCGCAACTCGCCGCTTTCGAGATGTACGACAACGCTGCACCGTCAGCAGGTGTGATTTCTGGTATCGGCCGCATTAAAGGGCAGGAGTGCGTGATCGTCTGTAATGACGCGACGGTGAAGGGCGGCACGTATTACCCGATGTCGGTCAAGAAGCATTTACGCGCGCAGGAAATCGCGCAGCAAAATCATTTGCCGTGTGTGTATTTGGTGGATTCCGGTGGCGCTAATTTGCCGAATCAAGATGATGTGTTTGCGGATCGTGATCATTTCGGCCGAATTTTTTTCAATCAGGCCAACATGTCGGCGCAAGGCATACCGCAGATCGCGGTGGTGATGGGCTCATGCACAGCAGGCGGCGCCTACGTGCCGGCCATGAGCGATGAATCTATCATCGTCAAAAACCAGGGTACGATCTTTTTGGGCGGGCCGCCGCTGGTGAAAGCCGCGACCGGTGAAGTGGTGAGTGCTGAAGATCTGGGCGGTGGTGACGTGCATACGCGATTGTCCGGCGTTGTCGATCACTTGGCGCAAGATGATACCCATGCACTTGCGCTCGCCCGCAGCATTGTCGGTAATCTGAACCGCAGCAAACCGCAATCGCTCGTGTTGCGTGAGCCTGTCGCGCCCAGGTATGACGCCAACGAAATCTATGGCGTGATCCCGACCGATACACGCAAGCCGTTTGATGTGCGTGAGGTAATCGCTCGCATTGTGGACGGTAGCGAGTTTGATGAGTTCAAAGCACGTTTCGGCAGCACCTTGGTCTGTGGTTTTGCGCATTTGCATGGTATGCCGGTCGGGATCGTCGCTAACAACGGCATCTTGTTTTCGGAATCAGCGCAGAAAGGCGCGCATTTCATCGAGCTGTGCTGTCAGCGCAAAATCCCGCTCGTATTTTTGCAGAACATCACCGGTTTTATGGTCGGTCGCAAGTATGAGAACGAAGGCATTGCGCGTCATGGCGCAAAGATGGTGACTGCGGTCGCAACAGCGCAGGTACCGAAATTTACAGTAATTATTGGCGGCAGTTTTGGGGCCGGTAACTACGGCATGTGCGGTCGTGCCTACGGCCCGCGCATGCTGTGGATGTGGCCGAATGCGCGTATCTCGGTCATGGGCGGCGAGCAGGCCGCCTCAGTACTCGCCACCGTCAAGCGCGACGGCATCGAAGCTAAGGGCGGCCAATGGAGCGCGGAAGAGGAAGAACAATTCAAGGCACCGATTCGTGCGCAGTATGAGCACCAAGGCCACCCGTATTTCGCCAGCGCCCGGCTGTGGGATGACGGCGTGATTGATCCAGCTGACACACGCATGGTACTGGCGCTTGGTCTGTCGGCAGCGCTGAATGCGCCGATTCCTGATACGAAATTCGGTGTGTTCCGGATGTAAATCACGACCCCATGAATTCCATCACACACACCGATTGGGTTGCGCGTAGTCTTGCCAGCGTTTGGCACCCGTGCACGCAGATGCAGCATCACGAGACGCTGCCGCTGATGGCGATTAGCCATGGCAAGGGTGCATGGCTGTACGACTACGAAGGCCGCCGCTATCTGGATGCGGTGAGTTCCTGGTGGGTCAATCTGTTTGGCCATGCCAATCCACGCATTAATGCCGCGCTCAGTGATCAGTTAGAGAAACTCGAGCATGCGATGCTGGCGGGCTTTACCCATGCGCCTGTTGTCGAGCTATCGGAACGACTTGCTGCAAAAACCCATCACGCGCTCGGGCACTGTTTCTTTGCCTCTGATGGCGCATCGGCAGTCGAGATTGCGTTGAAAATGAGTTTCCATGCCTGGCGTAATGCCGGGCAGTCGCAAAAGCAGGAATTCGTATGCCTCACCGGCAGCTACCATGGTGAAACCGTCGGCGCTCTGGGTGTGACCGATGTGCTACTTTTCACGGAGGCCTACGGCGGTATGTATCGCCGTGCGCATGTCGTAGCATCGCCGGCATCAACGGGCGAAGCCGAAGCCTTGATCGCGATGCGCTCGCTCTTGGAGCGCCGCTCGGCTCAGATCGCTGCAGTGATTGTCGAGCCTTTGGTGCAATGCGCGGGCGGCATGGCCATGTATGGCGCGAGCTATCTCACGCAGTTGCGTGATCTGTGCGATCAGTTTTCAGTACATCTGATCGCCGATGAAATTGCTGTCGGCTGTGGCCGTACCGGTAGTTTCTTCGCGTGCCAGCAAGCAGGCGTCTGGCCTGACTTCATGTGCTTATCCAAAGGCATCAGCGGCGGCTACTTGCCGCTGTCATTGGTAATGACTACGGACGATGTTTACCAAGCTTTTTATCACCAAGACATTGGGCGTGCTTTTTTGCATTCGCATTCGTATACCGGCAACCCGCTAGCTTGTCGTGCCGCCTTGGCGACACTGGATATTTTTGATGAAGACGATGTGCTGCTGAAAAACCGTGAGCTTGCAAAACAATTGGGTCACGCGCTGGCGAAAGTAGCTACGCATCCGAGTGTAAAAAACAGCCGACAAATCGGCATGATCTGCGCGTTTGATGTTGTGCCAGCAGTCGCCGACGGTTTCTCACGACGCTTTTTTACAGAGGCCTTGCAGCTAGGCGTGCTGCTTCGACCAATCGGCACTACGGTGTACTGGATGCCGCCGTATGTGGTGTCGGACGAGGAGATTGCGTTGTTAGGTGACGTGACCTTGGCGGTTTTAGACAAAGTCGCTGAATAAGAAATAGATAACCGAGACAGCAAGCATGTTCAAAAAAATTCTGATCGCTAACCGTGGAGAGATCGCCTGCCGTGTCGCTGCCACCGCGCGGCGCCTTGGAATTCGAACGGTCGCGGTGTACTCACAAGCCGATGCGCAATCACAGCATGTGGCCATGTGTGATGAAAGTGTTTTGATCGGGCCTGCACCTGCCAAAGAGAGTTATCTGAAGATGGAGCGCATCATCTCGGCAGCGCGCGATACAGGCGCTGAAGCCATTCATCCGGGTTATGGATTTTTATCCGAGAACGAAGCATTTGCCGCTGCGTGTGAAGCCAGCAGCGTAGTTTTCATTGGGCCACCTGTATCGGCCATCCGCGCCATGGGCTCAAAGTCGGCGGCCAAGGCATTGATGGAAAAAGCGCGGGTGCCATTGGTACCTGGCTATCACGGCGAGCGTCAGGAGTCTGATTTTCTGCGCCAGCAAGCCGATGCGATTGGTTACCCGGTGCTACTGAAAGCCAGCGCAGGTGGTGGCGGTAAGGGTATGCGTATCGTTGAGCGTAGCGAAGACTTTGAAGCGGCACTGGCTTCTTGCAAGCGCGAGGCCATTAACAGTTTTGGCGACGATCGCGTGCTGGTTGAAAAATATCTGCAGCGGCCTCGCCATATCGAAATTCAAGTGTTCGCTGATACCCAAGGCAATTATGTGTATCTGTTTGAGCGCGACTGCTCGGTGCAGCGCCGACATCAAAAAGTACTCGAGGAAGCACCTGCACCCGGCATGACACCCGAGCGTAGGCAAGCCATGGGTGAGGCGGCGGTGAATGCGGCGCGCGCGGTTGGCTACGTTGGTGCCGGCACGGTGGAATTCATCGCCAATCAGGACGGCAGTTTCTACTTCATGGAGATGAATACGCGGTTACAGGTCGAGCATCCGGTGACCGAGTTGATCACGGGTACCGATCTAGTAGAGTGGCAATTACGTGTCGCCGCGGGCGAGCCGCTGCCGCTACAGCAGCAGGATGTGCGTATTGATGGTCATGCGATCGAGGCGCGTATCTATGCCGAAAACCCCGAAAAAGGTTTCTTGCCATCGACGGGGACTTTGCTTCATCTGAGGTTGCCAGACGCCGTAAATTTCGCTCACGGTCATGTGCGGATTGACGCGGCGGTTCGACAAGGCGATGCGATCACACCGCATTACGATCCGATGATCGCAAAGCTGATTGTTCATGGCGATGATCGCTCGCAGGCGCTGGCGCGTATGCAGCAAGCACTGAATGCCATCGAGATTGCCGGGCCGTCGACCAATGTCGCCTTTCTCTCGCGATTAATGGCAACACCGGCGTTCGCTGGTGCCGAGCTTGATACCGGCCTGATCGAGCGTCATCATGCGCTATTGTTTCCGCCGGCTGATGCGGTACCGGTCGAGATGCTTGCCTTATGGTTTGCCAAGTTGATGGCATCGGACACTGCCCGCCATGATCCGTGGGATTCGGTGCAAGGCTGGCGCTTGAATGGTAGCTATCGGCGCACGCTGCGTTTCGAATGCGATGACCAAGGTTTCGAGCTGAACCTCGAGTACCGTCGTGATGGTTGGCGTATGACCACCCAGTCCCAACAAGCGCTGCTGAATCAAATCGCGATTGATCAGGCCGATGTGAGCATACAGATCGACGGCCGGCACTTGTCTGGTCGGGTCGTGCGGGACGATGATCGGTTCCATGTGTTTTGGCAGGGACAGCACCGCGTCATTTCATGGTCCGATCCGATTGCGCATGCGGGCGAGAGTGAATCAGAAGGCGGTCGCTTGACGGCGCCGATGCCCGGCAAGATTGTTCAACTCATGGTCGACGAAGGCGCGAGTGTAAAAAAAGGCGCGCCATTATTGATCATGGAAGCAATGAAAATGGAACATACCATCAGCGCTCCCGCCAATGGCAAGGTAGAAGCCTTGAACTACGCCGTCGGCGATCAAGTAGCGGAAGGTGCGCAGCTTTTATCGTTTGCGCCGGAGGCTCGCTAAGATGTCCCTACCCAAGAAGGTCAAGCTGGTTGAAGTGGGTCCTCGCGACGGACTGCAAAACGAAAAGCAAACGATTCCGGTCGAGGTCAAGCTCGCGTTGGTGAATCGTTTGTCTGAGGCAGGCTTTGCGAACATCGAAGCGGCATCATTTGTGTCGCCCAAGTGGGTGCCGCAAATGGCGACATCGACCGAGCTGATGGCGAGCATCGATCGCCGCCCGGGTACGGTCTATTCAGCCCTAGTGCCGAACATGAAAGGTTTTGAAGCTGCGCTCGCCGCGCGTGCCGATGAGGTTGTGATTTTCGGTGCCGCTTCAGAAGCGTTCTCGCAAAAAAATATTAACTGCTCGATTGCTGAGTCGATCGAACGCTTTCGCGAGGTTGCTGCCGCTGCCAAAGCCAATCGCCTGAGACTGCGTGGCAGTATCAGCTGCGCGCTCGGCTGTCCGTATCAGGGCGAGGTTAGTCCCGAAGCAGTCGTTGATGTCGTGCGCCGTATGCGCGACCTGGGTTGTGACGAGATTGATATTGCTGACACTATTGGCGTTGGTACACCGGCCAAGGTGCAGCGCGTGTTTGAACGGGTGGCGAATGAATTCCCCTTGAACCAATGTGCGGGCCATTTTCATGATACCTACGGGCAGGCGATAGCGAACATTTACGCCGCACTCTGCACCGGTATTGCAATATTCCATGCATCCGTAGCCGGCTTGGGCGGATGTCCCTATGCAAAAGGCGCAACAGGCAACGTGGCAACAGAAGACGTGTTGTATCTTCTCGATGGTTTAGGAATAATCACGGGAGTCGATATCAATGCAGTCGTCGATGCAGGACAATTTATTTCAAAACATCTTGGTCGACCATCGGCCAGTCGTGCAGGTAATGCTATTGCCGCGCGTCGTTTATCGGAGCGCACCTCATGAAAGAAAGCTTGAAGCCCGGTATTCGCTTCGAATGGCAGACTACCGTACCGGCACGCTCGGTCGTGCCAGCGTTATACGGCGAGCATATCGAGTTCGCGCGCGACATGCCGGAAGTACTCGCCACCGGCTACATGGTGGGGCTGATGGAGCTTGCGTGCACGCGCGCTATCATTCCGCATCTCGACTGGCCAGCAGAACAAACCCTCGGCACCCATGTCAGCTTTTCGCATCTTGCTGCAACGCCTCCGGGCATGACCTTGACCATACGCGGCGAGTTGATTGCTGTCGAAGGTCGTCGGGTGCGTTTTCAGGTCGAGGCTTGGGATGGTCACGACAAAATCAGCGAGGGCGAGCATGAGCGCGCGATCGTCATCGCAGAAAAATTCAATGCCAAGCTCGACCAAAAGAAGCAGCGCGCGCAAAGCTAAGCAAGTGATCGAGATTCGCCCACCGTTTGATCCGCGAACGCATCATGGCCCGTTGCCAACGCCCTGCATTGGTGTTTGTGTGATGCATGAAACTACCGGGCTCTGCACCGGATGCTTACGTACGATTGATGAAATTATCGATTGGGGTCTCGCTCCTGAAGAGCGCAAACGACAAATCTGGATCGCGCTAGAAGCCCGGCGCGCGCAAGCCTAGGGTGCGATGAGCCGATTCGTACAATTCCTATTCACGCGTTACATCTAGAGTACTTGTTGCCGACACCCGCTATGAAGCTGCCGCCCTCTATGCACGTTCTTGAGCGTGGTTGGCTCTCATCGAATAACGTACTGTTCACTGGTCCACACCGAACGGTGATGGTTGATACAGGCTACTGCGCGCACGAGCAGCAGACGCTGGCACTGGTGCAGCACCTGCTAAAAGATCGTCCTTTAGACGCGATCTACAACACCCATTTGCATTCAGATCATTGCGGCGGCAACCGGATATTGCAGCAGCATTACCCGGCACTGCAGACGCATGTGCCCAGCGCAGAATTTTCGCGGGTCAATAACTGGCCGCGCATGAAGCCCACCTTTGCCGCTACGGGGCAGCGCTGCGAGGAATTTCGTGCACATGCAGCGGTACATTCGGGCGATATCATTGAAATGGGCGGTATGGCGTGGGAGGCGCTGTATGCGCCGGGCCATCATTTATATTCGTTTATTCTGTTTAATCCACAGCACGGTATTTTGATCTCGGCTGATGCCTTGTGGGAGAAAGGCTTTGGCGTCGTATTTCCTGCGCTGGATGGCTATGGCGGCTTCAAGGAGGTGCGGTCAACACTCAATCTGATCGATGACTTATCTCCGAGCCTGGTTATTCCAGGACATGGCCGACCATTCACCGATGTTAAGTCGGCATTACGTGAGGCCTACTCGCGCATTGCTTATTTAGAAGAAGATCCGAAGCGAAACGCGCAGCATGGCATTAAGGTGTTACTGAAGTTTTTGCTGATGGAGCGCCAGCGCATAAAGCTGACCGAAGTCCCCGAGCTGCTATCCAAGGTACCTCTGGTTACCGCAGCTAATCGCAATTACATGAACTACGGCACGATCTACCTGGCGCATTGGGTGATCACTCAGTTACGGCGTGCCGGAGCAGCGATCGTTGACAATGAATTTTTGGTAGATAGCGAGCCGAATCGGTGAGCGGGCGAATGATCTCTACTCTGCGAACACCGAGACGCGATTCACAAAATACTCGGTGTCACCAAAGCAGCTGGTGGGCAGGCCTTTGTGCTGTTCGTAGCCTAAGACAACTTTGCGACCAGCATTGCGCTGCAGCTCATCAACGATGCTGTCGTCGCGTACTGAAAATTCGAATTTTTCCGGAATTGCTCCCGGCATACTCGTGAGCAGTAGCTCGCCTTCCCAGGTTTTGCAAATCCAGCCTTTACGAGAGAATTTTTGCAAAAGCCCTGCACGCTCGCCCGACGAATACGACCAGTTGAGCGCCAGCCATACATACCCGCTAAAGCCCAGCAAGGCGACGATGACCAGGGTGAAAAAAATAGTCAGTGGCTTCTTCATGCGCTTGGCAGACGAAGAGGTGATTACAGTCGCGCTTAACGCGGAAAATGCGTTGCCATCACACGCTCGCGCGCAGTCGTGTACTCATGCTTTAGTCGGCTCACCACTTCGGCGACCGCCGGTACATCCTCCATCAAGCCTACGCCCTGCCCGGCACCCCAAATATCGCGCCAGGCTTTTGCACCGCTTGCGCTGGAGAAGTTCATGGCTGTTTTGTCGGCCTCGGGAAGATTGTCAGGGTCGAGCCCGGCGTTAACGATAGATTTTTTCAGATAGTTGCCATGCACGCCGGTGAACAGGTTGGTGTAGACAACGTCGGCCGCTGTCGATTCGACGATGGCTTGTCGGTAGCCCTCGCTGGTGTTGGCCTCTTGCGTTGCCAGCCAGCGCGAGCCAATGTAGGCGAAGTCAGCGCCCATCGATTGCGCAGCCAAAATCGCGTCACCACTGGCGATCGAGCCCGAGAGAGCAATCGGGCCATCGAAAAATTTTCGTACTTCGCCGACCAAGGCGAATGGCGAGAGCCCGCCCGCATGGCCGCCTGCGCCTGAGGCCACCAGAATCAAACCATCCACGCCTGCCTCAAGCGCTTTCTGGGCGTGCCTGATCGAGATAATGTCGTGCAACACGACGCCACCATAGGAATGAATCGCGTCCAGCATTTCTTTTGGCGGCGCGCGCAGCGATGAGATAATGACCGGTACGCGATGTTTCACGCAGACTTCCACATCATGCGCCAGCCGATCATTTGACTGATGCACGATCTGATTTACTGCAATTGGACCGATCACGGCGTCCGGATGTGCTGCGCGGTGTTCTGATAGCGCTGCCTCGATCTCATTCAGCCACTGATCAAGCATCTCAGCCGGACGAGCATTCAGCGCCGGGAAAGACCCAACGATACCTGCTTTACACTGCGCAATCACCAGCGCCGGGCAGCTGGCAATAAACAAGGGGGCGCCAATCACTGGCAAACTCAGATGCTGCAGGGCGGCGGGCAAGCGCATATCAAAACTCCATCACGATTATTGGTAACTACGCGCATCCTCGATCACCTTGCCGTCGTTCGGCAGGCTACCGACCGGCTGTAGCTTGACGTCACCGCGCAATTTGGTGATATCACGAATGCTGGCAACGATCGCATCGATCTCAGCGTGTGAGGCATCGGGCTGATCAACTTCACAATGCAAGGTCATTTGGTCGTTAGCCATTTCGCCTGACACGATTAAGCGCGCTTTGTTGATGATCGGGTGACGCTTGACGATATCAGCTACCTGCGACGGGTGCACAAACATGGCGCGCACTTTGGTGGTTTGATCGGCGCGCCCCATCCAGCCTTTGATGCGGGTGTTGGTGCGTCCGCAAGGAGAGGTGCCTGACAGAACAGCAGACATGTCGCCGGTTGCGAAACGAATCAGCGGGTAATCCGGGTTAAATGAAGTAATCACAATCTCACCGACTTCACCATCAGCGACGGGGTCGCCGGTGCCGGGCCGCACTATCTCCAGCAGTAGTGTCTCATCCAGCACCATACCCGGATTAACTTTGCCGTTGGTCAGCGTCTCATAGGCGATATTGCCAATATCAGCCGAGCCATAGGTCTGTAATACATGCGGAACACCATGATCGTTCAGCCATTGCCGCAACGACGGCGGCAGGGCCTCAGCGCCAACCAAGGCCATTTTTACTGACGAGATATCTGCGCCCATCTCCTGCGCTTTCTCGATAATGATTTTCAAGAAAGAGGGCGTACCTACATAGGCTTTCGGTTTAAGCGACTCCATTGCTTGTACCTGCATCTCGGTTTGGCCACTACCAGCGGGTATTACCGGACAGCCCAGATGCGCAGCACCACCTTCGACCATCAGCCCTGCAGGCGTGAAGTGATACGCAAAGCAATTCTGGATCAGGTCACCGCGTCGGACACCCAGCGCATGCAGAGGCCGTGCGTAGCGCCACCAGTCAGCGCCGCGACCTTCTGGATCAAAAATCGGACCGGGCGACATGAAGATGCGCGATAGCTGTTCAGTGGGCGTAGTGTTCAGCCCTCCGAACGGCGGTTTGGTTTGCTGCAGCTCTTTCAGCGACGACTTTCGGGTCAGGGGCAACTGCGCCAGCGCAGCGCGATTATGGATGTCGCCCGGGTTCACGCCATGCAAGATCTCTGACCAGCCGGGCGCTTGCAGGGCGCGCGCGATGAGTGAAGGAAGTGCAGCAAACAGCGCTTGTTCACGCGCCGAAGGATCGTTTGACTCGAGAGAGTCATAAAGCTCAGCCATGGTGTCTCCAAGAATGCGCTAGTGTCAGCGTGCGGGCCGCGCCCTGAGGCAGAATGACTGGCGGCGCAACCACAAGGCGCAGCACGCCGCCGAAGAAATAAAAAACGCTCTCATACTGTGTATGTCGCGTTTGTGTGTGACCGCCGATCAGGCAAGCCAGCGCTTGCGGCGACGATAAAACTTCATATCGCGAAAGCTCTTGCGACCTGCACCGGAAACGCCAAGATAAAACTCTTTCACGTCTTCATTCGTCGCCAGCTCACTCGCCTCGCCTTCCATCACGACACGACCGTTTTCGAGAATGTAGCCAAAATCAGCGTAGCGCAGGGCTACGGTGGTGTTTTGCTCAGCCAGCAGAAAAGACACCTGCTCCCGTTTGTTGAGGTCGCGCACAATCTCGAAAATCTCTTCCACAATCTGAGGCGCCAAGCCCATCGAGGGCTCGTCGAGCAGAATCATGGTTGGCTTGCCCATCAGCGCGCGGCCAATCGCGCACATCTGCTGCTCGCCGCCGGAGGTATAGCCTGCGAGTGAGGTGCGGCGCTGCTTCAGGCGCGGGAAGTAGTGATAGACCCGCTCCAGCTCTTCTTTGAGTTGCGTACGACCGAGCTTGCGGGTGTAAGCACCGGTCAACAAATTTTCTTCGACGGTCAGGTGACCAAAGCAGTGACGACCCTCCATCACTTGTGACAAGCCGCGCTTGACCAGTGCATTTGGCGTGAGCTGATCAATACGCTCGCCATTAAATTCCACGCTGCCCTTGGTCACGTCACCACGCTCGCCACGTAGCAGCGTCGAGATGGATTTCAACGTGGTTGATTTACCAGCACCATTGGCGCCCATCAGCGCGACGATTTTGCCGCGCGGCACAGAAAGCGAAACGCCCTTGAGCACCAAGATGACGTGATCGTAAATCACCTCGATGTTATTGACGGTGAGGATGGAGGGGGTCGTCATATGAACTTACTTCATGCACGCGGGCGTGATGCCTTTTTCTTTTGCATAGGCCGCAGAGGTCTCTTCCAGCAACTTGCGCACCAGCGCTTTATCGCCGGTGATCCAGTTTTTGCTAACGGCAAACCATTTTTTGCCGTCCCACTGCACGACTTTTACCGCACCAGAGCCCTCATGATCATTACAAGAGGTTTTGATTGGCGGGAAAATATCCTCAACACCGAGCTCTTTCTGCCGGGCCCGATCCACATTCAGGTTCTCGTACCCCCAGCGAACTTGTTCGCCATTCAGCACCTTGCCCTTGCCGTATTTGGCCTGTGCATTACGCATCGCCTCGACCATCAGCACACCCGCGACCAGGCCGCGCACATACATCACGTTACCGACACGATCCAATTCTTTTAAGCTGCCCTTACCGTTCTTGTAGAGTTTGGTCTGAATTTCTTCAAGCAGCGGGAAATCGCCCGGGCTGGTGAAGCTCATGGTCTGGAAACCTTTTGCGGCATCACCTGCTGGTTCAGTATCCTCCTCAGAGCCGGCCCACCACACGCCAATCATTTTCTCGCGCGGGAAGCCATTGCGCTGTGCTGTTTTCAAGCCCACCGCACTCATCACACCAAAGGTCCACATGATCACGTAGTCAGGGTTTGCCTGGCGAATTTGCAGCCATTGCGATTGCTGCTCATTACCCGGCGGCGTGATTGGAATCTTGATCAGCTCAAAGCCCCATTTAGCGGCTTCCGCCTCGAGCACAGGCAGTGGCTCTTTGCCATAGGCAGAGTCGTGATAAAGATGGACGATCTTCTTGCCTTTGAGCTTGTCCATGCCGCCCGACTTTTCGCCGAGGTAAACCACCATGGAGGCCGCTTGATTCCAATAGTTCGTGACCAGCGGGAAAACCCAAGGGAATACTTTGCCGTTGGCTGCATCGGAGCGTCCGTAGCCTAGGGTCGTCATCGGGATCTTGTCTTTGCTAACCCGATCAAGAATGCCGTAAGCAATACTGGTCGAGAGTGGCTCAACCGCGGCGGCTTTTCCTTTCAACCGCTCGTAGCATTCGACACCGCGCGAGGGGTTGTACTCTGTCTCGCACTCTTCCCACACCAGTTTCACACCATTGATGCCGCCGCTGGAATTCACCAAGGTCATGTAGTCGATCATGGCGCCGTAAAACGAGGTGCCCTGCGACCCATACGGGCCAACGCGATACGACAGCAGCGGCACGTACTGCTCCTGCGCCCAAGCGAAACTACCGGCACTGAGCAACGCAGCGCTCAGAAGTAAGGATTTAATCAACTTCATGCTGTCCTCCTAGTTGAACGTAAAACCTATTAGTGCGGGAAAGGCCACAAGCGCAGCTTTTCTTTAGCGATTTGCCACAGCCTTGCCAAGCCGAGTGGCTCGACAATCAAGAAGAAAATAATCATTGCGCCAAACAGCATCAGCTCAACATTTGACGCCACTGCAGTTGAAATACGCAGCATATGTGCCAGGTAGTTCAGCACAATCGGCAGCAGCACGATAAAGCCGGCACCCAGAAACGACCCAAGGATGGAGCCGAGGCCGCCGATCATTACCATGAACAGAATACGAAACGACAAGTCCAGACTGTAAGCCTCGGGCTCAACCGTGCCTAAGTAAGCGTAGGCATACAGTGCGCCTGCGACACCACAGAAAAACGAGCTGACCGCGAATGCCAGTAGCTTTGTCTGCAGCTGACGAATACCAATGACTTCTGCCGCCACATCCATATCGCGAATCGCCATCCAGCAGCGACCGATATTGGAGCGCACCATGTTTTTCGCAGCCAAGGCCAGTACACTGACAACGCCAAGAACCAGCAGATATTTCAACACCGGCGTATCGAAGTGATAGCCCAGTATCTCAATCTGCTGTGCAGTGATCACACCCGAAGACGAGTAGTTGGTGAACCAACGTATCTTGGTCAACGCCCACACGACGAAGAATTGCGTGGCCAAGGTGGATGCCGAGAGATAAAAACCACGCACGCGCAGGGACGGCAAGCCGAACACGATACCAACAGCAGCAGCGCACACCCCGCCCAGAATAAACGCCACCAAAATTGGCATACCCGGCACGCGCAGTACGAAATTGTAGGTACTGAAGGCACCCACTGCCATGAATGCCGCCGAGCCAAGCGATACCTGACCGGCGTAACCGGTCAGAATATTTTGGCCCAGCGCCGCCAGCGAGAAAATCAGGCACGGCACCAGGATGGCCGATAGCAGATAGGGTGTCGCAAATTGCGGCACCGCTATGAAAGCGATCAGCAGCAAAACGACGATACCGATCCGGTCTTGACGGATCGGGAAGATTTGCCCGTCGGCTGCATAGCTGGTTTTAAATTGTCCGGCTTCTCTGTAAAGCATGTGCTTTCCGAAATGTTTTTACCTTGTCAGCGCCCGCTCGATACCTGTATCAAGGGCGCGTGTTTCAAGTCCGTATGTTCAAGTTTATAATTCAAAATATTCAAACCAGGTTTTACACACGACGGATAATTTTCTCGCCAAACAAGCCCTCTGGACGCACCAGCAGGAACAGCAGCGCGAGCACATAAGGGAACCAGCCCTCAATGCCGCCGCCAACGAACGGTCCGATATAAACTTCGGCGAGCTTCTCGGAGGCGCCAATAATCAAGCCGCCAATGATGGCGCCCGGCACCGACGTAAAGCCGCCTAGAATTAATACCGGGAGTGCTTTCAATGCGACGAAGGTGAGTGAAAACTGCACGCCATTGCGCGCGCCCCACAGCATGCCGGCGACCAGCGCAACGAAGCCTGCCACACCCCACACAATGCCCCAGATCTGTTGCAGCGGGATGCCCACCGCCAGCGCCGCTTGGTGATCATCGGCGACTGCGCGTAGCGCTCGTCCGACCGAGGTGCGCGAGAAAAATAGCGCAAGCGCGGTGACCAGCAGCGCGCATATGGCGGCCGAGGTCACATCAAATTTCGATACCAGAATATTGAAGTTGTTCATCAGGCTCTCAAGCGGGACATCTTCAATGCCCAGATCCAGCCGCTTCACCTCAGCGCCCCACAACAGCTGCGCTAGCCCTTCAATAAAAAAAGACAGGCCAATGGTGGCCATGAATAATGAGATTTCCGATTGGTTGACGAGGGGCCGCAGCACTACCCGCTCGATCGATAGCGCCAGCACCCACATCACCGCCATCGTCGCGATAATCGCCACCCACAGTGGCCAGCCGAATTCGGTGAGCGATACGCAAGTCAGCGCAGCAAAAAACAGCATCGAGCCTTGCGCAAAATTGAACACGCCCGAGGCTTTGTAGATCAGCACATAGCCGAGCGCCACCAGCGCGTACATCACGCCAGACAGCAAACCACCGATCAATACTTCGAAAAAAAAGTTAATGTTCAATGCGCCACTCCTAAATAAGCATTGATCACTTCTTGGTTGTTCCGAACCTCATCCGGCGTGCCGTCGCCGATTTTCTTGCCGTAGTCGAGTACAACGACGCGATCCGAGATATCCATCACCACGCCCATGTCATGCTCAATCAGAACGATGGTGGTGCCGAACTGATCATTCACATCCAGAATGAAGCGGCACATGTCTTGTTTCTCTTCGACGTTCATACCCGCCATAGGCTCGTCGAGTAGAAGAATTTGCGGCTCAGCCGCAAGCGCGCGCCCGAGCTCGACCCGTTTTTGCAGGCCATACGGCAGCCGACCGACTGGCGTCTTACGAATATGCTGAATCTCGAGGAAGTCGATGACTTCCTCTACTTTGACCCGATGCTCAATTTCTTCGCGTTGCGCCGGACCGATATAAAGCGCTTGCAGCAAAAAGTTCGATCGCATTTTTAAATTACGGCCAGTCATGATGTTGTCGAGCACCGACATGCCGCGGAACAGCGCAATATTCTGGAACGTACGTGCGATACCGCTTTTGGCGGCGGCATAGGTATTCATGTCGCGCCGGTGCTCACCGCGGTAAATAATCTCGCCTTGCTGCGGACGATAGACACCATTAATCACGTTCAGCATCGAGCTTTTTCCGGCGCCGTTGGGGCCGATGATGGCGCGAATCTCATGCTCGCGTATATCAAAAGAGATGTCGGTTAGTGCTCGAACGCCGCCGAACGAAAGCGAAATATTGCGCAGGTCGAGAATAACGTTGCCGATTTTGCGGCTGCTGGTTTGGCTTTGCATCATGCCGCCTGACGCGCGCCGGCGCTGCTAAACGTTTTTACATCACGAATTTCAAGATCGGCAGAGATCATGCCCTGACGACCATCTTCAAACTTCACTTGTGTCTCGATATATTGGCGCTGCTTGCCGTCATACAGTGCATCGATCAGTATCGCGTATTTCTGCGCGATAAAACCGCGACGCACTTTGCGCGTGCGGGTCAGCTCGTCATCATCCGGGTCCAGCTCTTTGTGCAGAACCAGGAAGCGATGTATTTGAGAGTTGGATAGCAGGGTGTCGTGCGCGAGATCGGCGTTAACTTTCTCAACGCACTCAGCGATCAGATCATACACAGCGTTCTGTCCGGCTAAATCAGCGTAGCCGCTGTACGGCAAGTTGCGTCGCTCGGCCCAGTTACCGACGGCTTCCATGTCAATGTTAATAAATACATTGCAGCTGGCGCGACCATCGCCGAAGGCTACAGCCTCTTTGATGAAGGGGAAGAATTTCAGCTTGTTCTCGATATACTTCGGCGCAAACATGGTGCCATCTGCCATGCGACCGACATCTTTGGCGCGATCGATGATTTTCAGATGCCCATCGCTATCAAAGAAACCGGCATCACCGGTGTGAAAGTAGCCCTCCGCATCAATCGCCTCGGCAGTATCTTCGGGGCGCTGGTAGTACTCGATCATCAGACCGGGTG
>VFQT010001259.1_pt1 | contig 31563 bp, 31 predicted proteins | sample 3512381 | NCBI WGS metagenome assembly VFQT01 (sample SAMN10412376, study PRJNA504923) | tailings metagenome | isolation source: Relicate 2 Philex TSF3 active mining site | place: Philippines: Tuba, Benguet | collected 2017-08-29
CGTGACAAGATCGAGCTGATCGCCAGCGAGAACATCTGCTCCAGGGCCGTGCTGGAAGCGGCAGGGTCGATCCTCACCAACAAGTACGCCGAAGGCTATCCCGGCAAGCGCTATTACGGCGGCTGCGAGTACGTCGACGAGATCGAGACACTGGCCATCGAACGCGCCAAGCAGCTGTTCGGCGCGCAGTTCGCCAACGTGCAGCCCAATTCGGGCAGCCAGATGAACCAGGCCGTGTTCCTGGCGCTGCTTCAGCCGGGCGACACTTTCATGGGGCTGGACCTTAACGCCGGCGGCCACCTCACCCACGGTTCGCCCGTCAACATGAGCGGCAAGTGGTTCAATCCGGTGGCCTACACCGTGCGGCCCGACGACCACCTGATCGACATGGACGAGGTCGCGCGCATCGCGCGCGAGAACAAGCCCAAGCTGATCATCTGCGGCGCCACCGCCTATTCGCGCACCTGGGACTTCAAGCGGTTTCGCGAGATCGCCGACGAAGTGGGCGCCTACCTGCTGGCGGACATGAGCCACTTTTCGGGCCTCGTCGCCGGCGGCGTGCACCCCTCGCCGGTGCCGCACGCGCACGTCACCACCACGACCACGCACAAGTCGCTGCGCGGCCCCCGCTCGGGCATCATTCTCTCGAATGACGAGGCCATCGCCAAGAAGATCAACAGTGCGATCTTCCCCGGCATGCAGGGCGGCCCGCTGATGCATATCATCGCCGCCAAGGCGGTCGCTTTCGCCGAAGCCCTGCAACCCGAGTTCAAGGCTTATGCGCGCGCGGTGGCCGATAACGCCAAGGCGCTGGCGGCGTCGCTCCAGGAGCAAGGCCTCGACATCGTCTCGGGCGGAACCGACAACCACCTGATGCTGGTGGATCTGCGGCCTTACAACGCCAAGGGCAAGCACGCCGAAAAGGCGCTCGATCGCGCGTCGATCACCTGCAACAAGAACGGCATTCCCAACGATCCGGAAAAGCCCTTCGTCACCTCGGGCATCCGCCTCGGCACCCCCGCCGGCACCACGCGCGGGTTCGGCACGGAGGAGTTCCGCCAGATCGGTCAGCTGATCGCCGAAGTGGTCGAGGGCCTTCGAAAGAACGGCGAGGCCGGCGACGCGCAGGTCGAACAGAGCGTCGGCGCCCGCGTGCAGGAGCTTTGCAGCCGCTTCCCGATCTATCCGGGGCTCTGACGATTGCGCTGCCCGTTTTGCGCGCATGAAGACAGCCAGGTGAAGGACAGCCGTCCCACCGAGGACAACACCGCGATCCGGCGGCGCCGTCAGTGCGAAGGCTGCGGTGCGCGCTTCACCACGTTCGAGCGGGTGCAGCTGCGCGACATCACCGTCATCAAGAGCGACGAGACGCGCGAGGGCTTCGACCGCGCCAAGATCGAGCAGTCGGTGACGCTCGCGTGCCGCAAGCGCGGGATCGCGCAGGAGCGTCTGGATCAGCTGGTATCAGGCGTGCAGCGGCAGATCGAAACCTCGGGCGAGGCGGAAATCTCGACGCGGACGATCGGTGAAATGGTGATGGACGGCCTGCGCCAGCTCGACAGCGTGGCCTATATCCGCTTCGCCAGCGTCTATCGCGACTTCGGCGAAGCGCGCGACTTCGAGGAGTTCGCAAGCTCGGTGCGGGATGTGGGCAGCCCATAGGCAATACATATGTCGATTAAGGCTCCCCCCGTTATCGTACTCGTCCGCCCGCAGCTCGGCGAGAATATTGGCAAGGCGGCGCGGGCGATGCTCAACTTCGGGCTCACGGACATGCGCCTCGTGTCGCCGCGCGATGGCTGGCCCAATCCCAGTGCCGGCCCGGCGGCGGCCGGAGCCGATGTCGTGCTGGAGCAGGCCGAGGTCTATGATACGCTGGCCGACGCCGTGGCGGATTGCGCGCATGTCTACGCCACCACGGTCCGCAAGCGGGGCGTGACCAAGCCGGTGGTGACACCCGAGGAGGCCGCGCTGGCGATCCATCGCGATCCCGGCCGATCGGCGATCGTGTTCGGGCCTGAGCGCTCCGGCCTCGAAACCGAGGACGTGGCGCTGGCGCGTGCGATCCTGACCGTGCCGATCAACCCCGAGTTCGGGTCGCTGAATCTGGCGCAGGCGGTGATCCTGTGCGCCTACGAATGGTCGAAGCATGTCCCGAACGCCACCGAAGGGCACGCGCCGCTGGAGCAGCCCACCGCCGAAGACCTGCTACCGCCGGCCCCGCAGGCTGAGCTCGAAGGCATGATCGCGCACTTCGAGGCATTGCTGGAACCGCGCGATTACTTTTTCCCGGCAAGCCGCGCCGACGCGACCCGGCGCACCTTGCGCACGATGCTGACCAAGCCCGGCTGGAACCACCTGGAAGTGCGGACCATGCGGGGATTGCTGTCCTGCCTGGAGCGAGAGCCCGGCAAACGGCGCTAGCTGCGCCGGTCGTCCCACTCCGCCAGCTCATACGCGATGGAGCCTTCCACCAGTTCGTCCCACAGCTTCGCTACGACGGACGCCGGAACGCCCAGCGCCTCTGCCTGTGCGACGGCGTTGGCGACGACTTCGGCCTTGCGCGCATCGTCACGCACCTGCCCGCGCTCCGGCTTGATGCGAGCCGCCGCGCGCATATAGGCGAAGCGGCGGGAGAGCAGCGCGATCAGCTGAGCATCGAGCGCGTCCACGCCGGCGCGGACGTCCTGCATCGTTTGACAATCATCGGGAGCGGGCACGGAAACGGACATGGCGCAGCCCCTAGCTTGCCCATTCCGCCTCGTCGAGCTTGACTTTCGGGGCGGGTCCGGTCATGGGCGCCGCTTCGCAATTGACCCCGCACCCCGGTGAAGCGGCGGTCGCATCCGGTCCCGATCTGTCGGGAGCCGGATGGAGCGGTTCCGGGTTGGAAGCGCGGGCACTTCGCCCCGCGCAGCAAATTGGAGTGACACGCGCATGTCGAAGCGCCATTCGTCTAAGTACAAGATCGACCGCCGCCTTGGCGAGAACATCTGGGGCCGTCCCAAGAGCTCGGTCAATCGCCGCAGCTATGGCCCTGGCCAGCATGGTCAGCGCCGCAAGAGCAAGGTTTCCGATTACGGCATCCAGCTGCGCGCCAAGCAGAAGCTCAAGGGCTACTACGGCGACGTGACCGAGAAGCAGTTCAAGCGCACCTATCAGGAAGCGTCCAGCATGAAGGGCGACACCGGTCAGAACCTGATCGGCCTGCTGGAGCAGCGCCTCGACATGGTGGTCTATCGCGCCAAGTTCGCGCCGACGATCTTCGCTGCCCGCCAGATCGTCAGCCACGGCCACATCCGCGTGAACGGCGTGAAGTGCAACATCGCCAGCCGCCGGGTTCGTCCGGGCGACATCATCAGCCTCGGCAACAAGGCCAAGGAGATGGCCCTGATCGCCGAAGCGCTGACCCTGCCCGAACGCGAAGTTCCCGACTACGTCGCGCCGGACGGCACCGACAAGGTGACTTTCGTGCGCGTGCCGACGCTGGACGAAGTTCCCTATCCGGTGCGGATGGAACCGAACCTGGTGGTCGAGTTCTACTCGCGTTAACGGCATCGCCTAACGCAAGTTGACAAGGGGCGGCAGGCAACTGTCGCCCCTTTCATTTTTGGTGAAATTTCGGACGAGAAATCAGGGATCTGCGGGAACCTGGACCCGGCCAACGGCATTATCCAGGCATGTTCCGCTATCGCTTCGTCACTCCCCACCGCGCCGGTAAATGGTATCCCGATCTTGCAACCGCACAACGCTTTGCCAGTGCGATTGGCGCCGGTTTTCTCGAATCGCGAACCGGGCGCTTTTTCGCCTATCGCGACACTCGCCTGGAAGCCGAACCTCTCAACGACTTCGTCGACGCGGCAGCAGCGTAGGCTGATGGCCGGGGTCCGAGAAATGGACCAGCGGGCTTGCTCTCAATTGCGCAGATAATCGTGGCGAAAGTCGGCCGCGAAGCTGACGAACGTGCCCGTCGCAATCGCTTCGCGCATTGCGGCCATCAACTGCTGATAGAAACTGAGGTTGTGTTCGGTCATCAGCATCGCGCCAAGAATCTCGCCCGCCTTGATCAAGTGATGCAGGTAAGCCCGGCTGTAGCTGCCGCAGGTGGGGCATAAGCATCGCTCGTCCAGCGGCCCGTTATCCTCGGCGAAGCGGGCATTGCGCAGGTTCATCGGGCCGCCCCAGGTGAAGGCCTGGCCGTTGCGGCCCGAGCGGCTGGGCAGCACGCAATCGAACATGTCGACGCCGCGCTCGACGGCGCCGACGAGATCGTCGGGCTTGCCCACGCCCATCAGGTATCGCGGCCGGTCGACGGGTAGCTGGCTGGGCGCGAAATCGAGCGTGGCGAACATCGCCTCCTGCCCCTCGCCGACCGCCAGTCCGCCGATGGCGTAGCCGTCGAAGCCGATGTCCCTCAGCGCATCGGCGCTCTCTCGCCGCAGGCCCTCATCCAGCGCGCCTTGCTGGATGCCAAACAGCGCCGCGCCCTGCGCGTGCTCTTCGCCGCTGTCGAACGCATCGCGGCTGCGTTTGGCCCAGCGCATGCTCATCGCCATCGAACTGGCGATCGCGTCGCGCGGTTGATCGGCGCGCGGGCATTCGTCAAAGGCCATGACGATGTCGGAGCCCAGCAGACGCTGGATTTCCATCGAGCGTTCGGGCGTGAGCAAATGGCGCGACCCGTCGATGTGGCTGGCGAAGGCCACGCCTTCCTCGGTGATCTTGCGCAAATCGGAGAGGCTCATCACCTGATATCCGCCGCTGTCGGTCAGGATCGGGCGCGGCCAGTTCATGAAGCGGTGCAGGCCGCCCAGCCGCGCCACCCGCTCCGCGCCCGGGCGGAGCATCAGGTGATAGGTATTGCCCAGGATGATGTCGGCGCCTGTGGCCCGAACGCTCTCGGGCTTCATCGCCTTGACGGTCGCGGCGGTGCCGACCGGCATGAACGCGGGCGTGCGGATCTCGCCCCGGCGCATGGAGATGGTGCCGGTGCGGGCCTTGCCGTCGGTGGCATGGATGGCGAATGCGAAGCGAGTCATGCGCCGCGCCTATAGAGTGCCCGCACGAGAAGCGCGACTCAGGTCCGCAAGCGCCAGCCGGTGCGGAATATCCAGGCGATAATGCCGATACAGACCGCCAGGAACGCGAAGGTAAAAGCGACCGCCACGCCGACATCGACGTCAGCCTTGTCATAGAATGTCCAGCGCAGTCCGTTGACCAGATACACCACCGGATTGAACAGGGTCACGGTCCGCCAGGGCTCGGGCAGCATGTCGATCGAATAGAACGTGCCGCCCAGGAACGTGAGCGGCATGAGCACCAGCATCGGCACGACCTGCAGCTTTTCAAAGCCATCGGCCCAGCACCCCAGGATGAACCCGAACAGCGAAAACGCGACCGCGCTCAGCAAAATGAACCCCGCCGCCAGCAACGGATGCTCAATCTCATAATCGACGAAGAACCGCGCCGTCACGAGGATCACCACCGCCAGGATCATCGATTTCGTCGCCGCCGCGCCGACATAGCCGATCAGCATCTCGGCGACGCCCAGCGGGGCCGAAAGCACTTCGTAGATCGTGCCGGTAAAGCGCGGCAGATAGATGCCGAAGCTGGCGTTGGACGTGCTCTCGCCCAGGATGGTGAGCATCAGCAGCCCCGGCACGATGAACGCGGCATAGGGAACCCCGCCGGCGCTCTCGATCCGCGCGCCGATCGCGCCGCCGAACACCACGAAATAGAGCGAGGTCGTAAGCACCGGGGTGAAAATCGACTGGAACAGCGTGCGCCAGGTGCGCGCAAGCTCGAACCGGTAAATGGCCAGCATGCCCCGCGAATTGAAACTCAAGGCTTTTCCTCCGGCCGCTGCCCATTGTGGCCGATCAGATCGACGAAGATGTCCTCAAGGCTCGATTCGCGCAGATCCAGCCCGGTGAAGTCCAGCCCTTGCGCCAGCAGCGCCTTGAGCAGCGGCGCCACCTCGCCGTTGCCGACGCCGTGGTACCGCAGCGTCGAGCCGCCGTCCGCCAGCGCCAGTTGATAGGCCGCCAGCGCAGGCGGAACTTCCGTAATCGGCTGGGCAAGGGCGATGCGCGCTTCGGTGCGCCCGAGGCGCGCCATCAGCGCGCGCTTTTCTTCCACCAGCTTGAGCATCCCGCGGTCTATCACCCCCACGCGGTCGGCCATTTCCTCGGCCTCCTCGATGTAGTGGGTGGTGAGGATGACGGTCACGCCCTGCTCGCGCAACCTGCCGATAAGCTGCCACATGTCGCGCCGCAGCTCGACGTCGACGCCGGCGGTCGGCTCGTCGAGAAACAGCAGGTCGGGATCGTGGGCGAGCGCCTTGGCAATCAGCACCCGGCGCTTCATGCCGCCCGAAAGTGCCGAAATGCGTTGATCCCGCTTGTCCCACAGCGACAGCGATTTCAGGATTTCCTCGATCCGGGCGCGGTCCGGGGACCGCCCGAACAGCGCGCGGCTGTAGGTCACGGCGGGCAGGACATAGTCGAACATATCGACCGCCAGTTCCTGCGGCACCAACCCGATGCGTGCCCGCGCCTCCTTCCAATGCGTTTTGAGATCGAGCCCGAACACCCGAACCGTGCCGCCGCTCGGCCGCACCAGCCCGCAGATCAAGCCGATCAGCGTCGTCTTGCCGGCTCCGTTCGGGCCGAGCAGCGCGAATATCTCTCCCTTGCGGATCGTCAGATCGGTAGGTTGAAGCGCGACCGTGCCCCCGGCGTAAGTCTTGCACAGTCCTTCGGTTTCGAGAATCGGCTCCACGGTCGGCACCATGCCCGAAACTTCGTCAGGCGCCACCCGGTAACAGCAGGCTGGCATCGCCATAGCTGTAGAACCGGTATTCGGATGCGATCGCATGGGCGTAAGCGGCCTGCATGCGCTCCAGTCCCATCAAGGCGCTGACCAGCATGAACAGTGTGGATCGCGGCAGGTGGAAGTTGGTCATCAGCCCGTCGATCGCCCGGAAGCGGTAACCAGGACTGATGAAGATCGCGGTGTCGCCCTCGAAGGGACGAACCAGCCCATCGTCGCCGGCGGCGCTTTCCAGCAATCGCAGGCTCGTCGTCCCGACTGCGATGATCCGGCCGCCTGCCGCGCGTGCGGCGTTGAGGCGGTCGGCGGTAGCGGCGTCGATGCGGCCCCATTCGGCGTGCATCGCGTGGTCGGCGGTGTCCTCGGCCTTTACCGGCAGGAACGTGCCCGCGCCGACATGCAGCGTCAGCGTTTCGCATGTGATTCCTGCCGCTTGCAGCGCAGACATCAGCTCGGGGGTGAAATGCAGCGCGGCGGTGGGCGCGGCGACGGCACCGTCGCGCGCCGCGAACATCGTCTGGTAGTCGGAGCGGTCGGCCGCGTCCGTCGGGCGCTTGCCGGCGATATAGGGCGGGAGCGGCATCTGCCCTGCCCGTTCGAGCAGCACTTCGACCGGCTCCTCCCCCTCGAAGCGAAGCAGCCAGCTTCCATCCTCGTTCCGCTGCTCGGCGATGGCGGCCACATCGTGCGGGAACGCGATGCGGTCCCCCGCGCTCAGGCGCTTGGCGTTGCGGACGAACGCCTGCCAGCGGCGCAAGTCCACCCGTTTGTGGAGCGTGGCGCCGATCCTTGCGTCACCCCGCCGTCCTTCCAACTGCGCGGGGATGACGCGCGTATCGTTGAAGACCAGCACGTCCCCGGCGCGGAGCAGCACGGGCAAGTCGCGCACACCGCGATCTTCAAGCCGCTCTTGTCCCGCTACCAGCATCAGCCGGGCGGCGTCGCGCGGGCGCGCCGGGCGCAATGCGATGCGCTCGGTCGGGAGATCGAAATCGAAGAGATCGACGCGCATGGCGCGCCCTCTAGCCCACGAGTGCCTTAGCTTACTGCGCGGCGGGCGCGGCGGCGAACGCAGCGCCGTCGCTCGCCAGCCCGGCGCGGACGATCTTGGTCGGGCTGGCGGGGGGCTCGCCGCGCTCGATTGCGTCCACGGCATCCATGCCCGCGATCACCCGGCCAAACACGGTGTACTTCCGGTCCAGCGCGAAGCGCGGATAGAACACGATGAAGAACTGGCTGTTCGCCGAATCCGGCTCGTTGGTACGTGCCATCGACACCATGCCGCGCACGTGCGGGATCGAGTTGAACTCGGCCTTGAGGTCCGGAAGCTGCGAACCGCCCTGCCCGGTCCCGGTCGGGTCGCCGGTCTGCGCCATGAAACCGTCGATCACCCGATGGAAGACGATGCCATTGTAAAAGCCCTGGCGCGCCAGCGTCTTGATCCGTTCGACGTGGTTGGGCGCCCATTCCGGCATGAGCCGGACCAGAACCCGGCGCCCGTTCGACAGATCGAGAACCAGAACATTGTCGGGATCCTGCGCGGGATCGACGTTGACCACGGTCGAGAGCGCCGGCTTGGCGGGTGCCGGCGCTTCTTGCGCGGTGGCGGGTGCGGTGGCGAGCGTCAGCCCGAGAAGAACGGTGGCAAGCAGGCGCGATCTCATCAGCAACTCTCGGCTAGGGCCGGGTGGAAGTGTGCTCTCCCCACTCGCGGCGATGGGCGCCTCCGATAGCGCCGCCTCGCTGTCGATGCAATGAACGCCGCACTTCGCGAGGGCGAAGGCCCTAGAAATCGCCCTGCCGGCCGACCTGCTCGATACGCTCGATCAAGTCCTGCCGGACTTGCGGGCTGACGAAGTTGGTCACGTCGCCCCCGAACAGGGCGATTTCCTTCACGAGCTTCGAGGCGATCGGCTGCAGACTGACATCGGCCATCAGGAACACCGTTTCGATGCTGCTGTTAAGCTGCTGGTTCATGCCCGCCATCTGGTACTCGTATTCGAAATCCGCGACCGCGCGCAGGCCGCGCAGGATCACCGAAGCCTTTTGTCTCTCGGCAAAGCGCATGAGTAGCGCGTTGAAGCCGACCACCGACGTGTTGTCGATGCCCATGTCCGCCACCTCGCGCTCGACCATGGCGATGCGCTCTTGCGGTGTGAACAGGGGGTTCTTGGAAGGGTTGGTGGTGACGCCGATGATCAGCCTGTCGACCAGCTTGGCTCCGCGCCGGATGATATCGGCATGTCCAAGAGTAATCGGATCGAAAGTGCCCGGATAGACTCCGACGCGCGCGCCCCCCGTCATGCTATCTGTCCCTCTCCACGATGTAGCGCGCCAACGCCCTCAGCAGCGCCGCCTCCCGCCCGCAGCCGACAAGATGAGCAACTGCCTGCTCCACCAGCATGTGCGCCTGCTCGCGCGCGCGCTCCGGCCCCAGCAGCGAGACGAAAGTCTGCTTGCCCGCGCCCGCATCCTTGCGCAGCGCCTTGCCCGCAAGCGCCTCGTCGCCTTCATGATCGATCAGGTCATCGACGATCTGGAATGCCAGACCGATATCGCGCGCATAACCGCGCAAGTGCGTCCGGCCCTCGGGCGGCACCCGACCCAAAATCGCGCCCATCTCCACCGCGGCCCCCAGCAGCGCGCCGGTCTTGAGCTGCTGCAGGCGGGTGATCGTTGGCAGGTCGAAGGACTGATGCTCGGCCACCATATCCATCATCTGGCCACCGGCCATGCCTTGAAAACCGCTGGCATTGCCGAGGGCGGCTATCAGCTCCACCCGCGTGAAGGGATCGCCACTGGTCGCCGGGTCTGCCAGCACTTCGAAAGCAAAGGCGTGGAGCGCGTCACCCGCCAGCACCGCTGTCGCCTCATCGAACGCGCGGTGGACGGTCGGTTTGCCGTGGCGCAGCGCGTCGTCGTCCATGCAGGGAAGATCGTCGTGGATCAGCGAATAGACATGGATGGCCTCGATCGCCGCGGCCACCCGCAGCGCCGCATCGCGATCCACCGCGTACATCTCGGCAGTGGCCGTCAGCAGCAGCGGGCGCAGCCGCTTGCCGCCGCCGATTGTGGCATAGCGCATCGCCTCGACCAGCCTCGCCCGCGCATCGGCCGGTACCGGCAGCAAGCGGTCGAAAGTTGCGTCGATCTCGACGGCAATGCGCGCGAGACCTTGCGCCAGCACCGCATCGGCCAGCTCCGGCGCGCTCACGCTCAACGGCCCGGATCGTCGAACGGCTGAGTGCCGGTCGCCACGCCGTCCGGACCGGCGACGATGCGCTCGATCCGCTGCTGGGCCGCATCCAGGCGTTCCTGGCAGTGGCGCCGTAGCGCTTCACCGCGTTCGTAGAGCGTGATGGAATCATCGAGCGGCACTTCGCCGCTCTCCAGCTTGCGAACGACATCCTCCAGCGCCTTGAGCGCATCCTCGAAGGTCATCGCGGCGATATCGGCAGGCCTCTCTTCCATGGCGCAGCAATGACGGGGCTGCGTTGCGCGGTCAAGCTGGCAACGCTAAGGCCCGGCGCCATGAGCACCTCCGAATCCGCGATCACGCCCGACATCGTCGCCGCCCACGGCCTGTCCGAAGAGGAATACGCGCGCGTACTGGGCGCGCTTGGCCGCGAGCCCAACCTGGTGGAGCTCGGCATCTTCTCGGTAATGTGGTCGGAGCACTGCTCGTACAAGAGCTCGCGCCTCCACCTCAAGAAGCTGCCGACCGAAGCGCCGTGGGTGATCTGCGGCCCCGGCGAGAACGCCGGCGTGATCGACATCGGCGATGGCCAGGCGGCGATCTTCAAGATGGAGAGCCACAACCACCCGAGCTATATCGAACCTTATCAGGGCGCGGCGACAGGCGTCGGTGGCATTCTGCGCGATGTGTTCACGATGGGCGCGCGGCCGGTGGCGAACATGAACGCGCTGCGGTTCGGACGCCCCGACCATCCGAAGATGAAGCACCTCGTCCAGGGCGTGATCGCCGGCATCGGCGGCTACGGCAATTGCGTGGGCGTGCCCACGGTTGGCGGCGAGACCAACTTCCACCCGGCCTACGACGGCAACATCCTGGTCAACGCGATGACGGTTGGCATCGCCGACACCGACAAGATTTTCTATTCGGCCGCGACCGGCCTGGGCAATCCCATCGTCTACGTGGGTTCCAAGACCGGCCGCGACGGCATCCACGGCGCGACGATGGCCAGCGCCGATTTCGACGAGAACTCGGAAGAGAAGCGCCCCACCGTGCAGGTCGGCGATCCCTTCACCGAAAAGCTGCTGATCGAAGCCTGCCTGGAACTGATGGCGACCGACGCGATCGTCGCGATCCAGGACATGGGCGCGGCCGGCCTCACCTCCTCGTCGGTGGAGATGGCGTCGAAGGGCGGCGCGGGTATCCGCCTCAACATGAACGCGGTGCCCTGCCGCGAAGACGGCATGACTCCCTACGAGATGATGCTCTCCGAAAGCCAGGAGCGCATGCTGATGGTCCTCCAGCCCGGCAAGGAGCCGATGGCCGAGGCGATCTTCCGCAAGTGGGGGCTGGACTTCGCGGTGATCGGCGAAGTGACCGACACCGGCCACATGGTGCTGGAGTTCGATGGCGAAGTGGTCTGCGACATCCCGCTCGCGCCGCTGGCCGACGATGCCCCGCTCTACGACCGTCCGCATGTGCCCACGCCCAAACCCGCGCCGCTGACGGATGTGCCGGGCAGCAGCGATCTCGGCGCCGATCTCCTCAAGCTGATCGGCTGCCCCGATCTTGCCTCGCGGCGCTGGATCTGGGAGCAGTACGACTGTCAGGTCGGCGCGGACACGCTGCAGAAACCGGGCGGCGACGCGGCGGTGGTGCGGGTCCACGATAGCGACAAGGCGCTGGCGATCAGCACCGACTGCACCCCGCGCTACTGCTTCGCCGATCCCTACGAGGGCGGCAAGCAGGCGATCGCCGAGTGTTTCCGCAACATCAGCGCGGTGGGCGCGACGCCGCTGGCGGTGACCAACTGCCTGAATTTCGCCAACCCGCAGCGGCCTGAGATCATGGGCCAGATCGTGGGCTGCCTGGAAGGCATGGGCGACGCCTGCCGCGCACTGGATTTCCCGATCGTGTCGGGCAACGTCAGCCTCTATAACGAGAGCAAGGCGACCGGCGGCGGCTCGGCCATTCTCCCGACGCCCGCGATCGGCGGGGTCGGGCTGATGCTCGATCACGAGAAGATGACGACGCTGGCGTTCAAGGCGCCGGGCCAGGCGATATTCGTCATCGGCAAGAACGACGGCCACCTCGGCCAGTCGCTCTGGCTGCGCGAGATTCATGGCCGCGAGGAAGGACCGCCCCCGCCCGTCGATCTCGACACCGAGCGTCGCCACGCCGAATTCGTGCGCGAGCTGATCGCGGACGGCAAGGTCACCGCCGTACACGACGTATCGGACGGCGGCCTGCTGGTGGCGCTCGCCGAGATGGCGATGGCCAGCGGCATCGGCTGCGAGCTGGAGCAGATCGGCGACCACTTCACCGCCTTCGGCGAGGATCAGGCGCGTTTCGTGGTCACGAGCGCCGTGGCGGACACGATCCAGGCGGCCGGCCTGCCGATGACGCGGATCGGCACGACCGGCGGAACCGCGGTCAAAGGCCCCGGCTTCGAGGTAGCGATCGCCGCCTTGCGCGAAGCCAACGAAGCGTTCTTCCGCGACTGGATGGAAAGCGAAGGCGGGCTCGACGCGAGCGACCTCAGCGGGAACTGAGGCCGGCACCCGCATGGGACAGAACCGCTAACACCGTTCGTGTCGAACGGGGGAATAGCTGCGATCAGACAGGATCGGAACTAACCGATCACCCATTCCGAACGCGGGATGCCGAGCAATTGGAGCACTCCGGTAAGGTCGCCGCGATCGATCCAGCCATGCGCGGCGGCGCGCGCCTTGGGTTTGGCCATGAACGCCACGCCGTAAGTGGCGGCTTCGAGCATTGGGATATCGTTGGCGCCGTCGCCGGTGGCGAGGCTGGTGGCTCCCTCGCCGAGCCCGGACATTTCCTCGATCAACACGGCCCGCTTCACCGCGCTGTCGGTGATCGGGCCGACAAGGCCGCCCGTCAGCTTGCCCCGGCCTACTTCCAGCCGATTGGCCACGACACGATCGAAGCCGAGCGCCTCGGCGACCGGATCGGCGAACTGATGGAAGCCTCCGGTGACGAGCACGGTGCGGCAGCCATGCGCCTTCAGGGTCGCCACCAGCGTCCGTGCGCCCAGCATCGGCGCGATGCGCTCTTCGATGCAAACGTCGATGGTGTCCTCGTCGAGATCGGCAAGCAGGCCCACCCGCTCGCGCAGAGCGGCCTCGAAATCGAGCTCCCCCTGCATCGCACGCTCGGTGATAGCGGCGATCTGCGGCTTGATGCCGGCGTAGTCCGCCAGCTCGTCGATACATTCCGCCGAGATCATCGTCGAATCCATGTCGGAGACGAAGACACGGGGGATCACCGGTTCATGATCGGTGACGAGCACATCGCAAGGGCTGAAATGTCTATCGAGCACCTCGCGCACGCCGGCGGCATCGCCGCGCGGCATCTGCAACTCCACCGCGTCCATGCCGCTGCGCACGGTTTCCGCCATCGCCACGGGCCAGCCGCGCGCGGCCAGATCCTCGCGCGCAGCATCGACTTTCGCGCCAAGGGTACTGGTCTCTGCTATCAGCCGGGCAATGAGCACTGAGGAACCTCTTGAAAATCGCGGCGAACGGCCGCCGCTGGCGCTCATCGCAGGGCCGACCGCGAGCGGCAAGAGCGATCTTGCGGTGCGCCTCGCCCTCGCGCTGGAGGAGCGCGGGCGCCGCGCCGTGGTGATCAATGCCGACAGCGCGCAAGTCTACGCGGACTTGCGCGTGCTCAGCGCCCGGCCGGACGAGGGGGAGATGCGTGGTATCGAGCACCGGCTGTTCGGCACTTGGGACGGCGCGCGCGCCTGCTCGGCAGCCGAATGGGCAGCGGCCGCGCGGGCGGAGATCGCCGATGTCCACGGATCGGGCGGCATTCCCATCCTGGTCGGGGGCACGGGCCTCTATTTGCGAACGCTGCTCGACGGCATCGCGCCTGTTCCGGAGATAGACCCCGCCATCCCCGAGCACGTGCGCTCGCTTCCCGTGGCCGAGGCCTACGCCGCGCTTGAGCGTGAGGACGCTGCGCGCGCGCAATCGCTCTCTCCCAACGATGCGGCACGGATCATGCGCGCGCTCGAAGTCGTGCGATCGACCGGGCGGACGCTTGCGGACTGGCAGACGGCGCGAGAGGGCGGGATAGGCGGTGCGGTGGCGCTTCATCCCGCGATACTCCTGCCGGAACGTACCGCGCTCTACGCCCGCTGCGACGCCCGGTTTCAGGCGATGCTCGGTTCCGGCGCCATGGAGGAAGTCGCGGTGCTGCTTGCCCGGGACCTCGATCCCGCGCTGCCGGTGATGCGCGCGATCGGGGTTGCCGAGATCGCCCGCTACTTGCGCGCGGAATGGTCGCTCGATCAGGTCTGGCAAGCCGGATCACAGGCGACGCGCAACTACGCGAAGCGGCAATACACCTGGTTGCGCCACCAACCGCCATCGGAATGGCCGCGGATCATGATCGAAAATTTCGCAGTAGAGGCATCAGTTGAAGGTTTATTTCCAAATGTCCTGTTGACATGATATTTTATGGTCCCTAGGGCGCGGCTTCCGGGGACGACGTGTCCCGCGCGCGTATCAAGCAAAGCCCGCCCGATCCGGCCATTGCCGCACCGGGCCAGTTCTTCTAGAGAGCGCGTTTCGTTGGAAGGATGAGAGCGTGAGCGAGGAGCGCAGCGGCGCGAACATACTGGTCGAAAGCCTGGTCCGGCAGGGCGTCGAATTCGTATTCGGCTACCCGGGCGGTGCGGTGCTTCCGATCTATGACGCACTGTTCGGCGACGACCGCCTGCGCCACATCCTCGTCCGGCACGAAGCCGGCGCGGCCCATGCGGCTGAAGGCTATGCCCGCTCCACCGGCAAGCCGGGCGTCGTGCTCGTCACGTCCGGCCCGGGCGCGACCAATGCCATCACCGGCATCGCCGATGCGTTCATGGACTCGATCCCGCTCGTAGTCATCACCGGCCAAGTCGCGACCGGCCTGATCGGTTCGGACGCATTCCAGGAAGCCGACACGATCGGCATCTCGCGCCACTGCACCAAGCACAATTACCTCGTGAAGGATCCCGCCGAACTGGCTGCAGTCATCGACGAAGCCTTCCAGATCGCCACGACCGGCCGCCCCGGCCCGGTGCTGATCGACATTCCGAAGGACGTCCAGGTCGCCTCCGCGCTCTGGCATGATGGCGCCCCGCAGCGGCGCAATCGCTATACCGTGCCGGCGGAAGGCAGCGCGAGCGCGATCGATCGGGCGGTCGAGCTGCTGGCGCAGGCCAAGGCGCCGATCTTCTACACCGGCGGCGGCGTGATCAATTCCGGGCCGGAGGCGTCCGAGCTGCTTCGCAAGCTGCAGGCGCTCACCGGCGCGCCGGTCACCTCCACGCTGATGGGCCTTGGCGCGTTCCCGGCGGACAACGCGGACTGGCTGGGCATGCTGGGCATGCACGGCACCTACGAAGCCAACATGGCGATGAACCAGGCTGACCTGATCGTCTGCATCGGCGCCCGTTTCGATGACCGCGTGACCGGCAGGCTGGACGCCTTTTCGCCCAATTCGACCAAGATCCACATCGATATCGACCGCGCCTCGATCAACAAGACGGTGCCGGTGGACCTGCCGATCGTCGGCGATTGCGCGAAAGTCCTGCGGCAGTTGATCGCCGGCTGGGGTGACCGCAAGGCCAACGACCTCTCGGACTGGAAAGCCCGGATCGACGGCTGGCGCGCGCGTGACAGCCTGGCCTTCCCGCGCTCGGCGGAAGTCATCATGCCGCAGCTCGCGGTGCAGCGCCTTTACGAGCTCACCAAGCACCGTAACCCGATCATCTCCACCGAGGTCGGCCAGCATCAGATGTGGGCGGCGCAGCACTTCCACTTCTTCGATCCCAATCGCTGGCTCACGTCCGGCGGGCTGGGAACGATGGGCTATGGCCTGCCCGCGGCGATCGGCGCGCAGCTCGGCAATCCGAACGACCTCGTCATCGACATCGCCGGCGACGCCTCGATCCAGATGAACATCCAGGAGCTAGGCACCGCCACGCAGTACCGCCTGCCGGTCAAGGTCTTCATCCTCAACAACGAGTGGATGGGCATGGTCCGCCAGTGGCAGGAGCTGACCTACGAAAGCCGCTATTCGAGCTCCTATTCGGACAGCCTGCCCGATTTCGTGAAGCTGGCCGAGGCTTACGGCTGGAAGGGCATCCGCATCGAGGACGAAAGCCAGCTCGACGCCGGCATCCAGGCGATGATCGACCATGACGGGCCGGTGATCGTTGATTGCCTGGTCGGCAAGGCGGCCAACTGCTTCCCGATGATCCCCAGCGGAGCGGCGCACACCGAGATGATGCTGCACGGCGATATCGTGACCGGCATCCTCGACGACGAAGCCAAGGCGCTGGTGTAAGGGGCGTAGTGAGATGAAGATCAAGCAAGAGGCGTCGGAACGGCACGTCCTCGCCATTACGGTCGACAACGAAGCCGGCATCCTGGCCAAGATCGCTGGCCTGTTCACCGCGCGCGGCTACAACATCGACAGCCTTACCGTCGCCGACATCACCGATAACCATTCGGTGAGCCGGATCACGATCGTGACGCATGGTCCGCCCACGCAGATCGACCAGATCCACGCCCAGCTCGAACGGCTCGTGCCGGTGCACAAGGTCTCCGACCTTACCGAGATGGGCCCGCACGTCGAGCGCGAGCTGGCCCTGATCAAGGTGGCCGGCACCGGTGACATCCGGGTGGAGGCGCTCCGCGTCGCGGAAGTCTTCCGCGCGAAAGTCGTCGACACGACGACGCGCAGCTTCGTGTTCGAGCTAACCGGCACGCCTGACAAGATCGACAGCTTCGTCGCCATCATGCGCGAGCTGGGGCTGGTCGAAGTCGGCCGCACCGGCATCGTGGGAATGATGCGCGGGCCGGAGGCCGCCTGATTTTGAGTCCGTCGCCCCTGCGCAGGCGGGGGCCTTATTCAACGGTGCGCCCGAAGCGCACGCTTATCTGGACCCTCGCCATCGCGGGGGCGACGAAGGGGAAGTAATGTGAAGGTCTATTACGACGCCGATTGCGACATCAACCTGATCACCAATAAGAAGATCGCCGTCCTCGGCTATGGCAGCCAGGGCCACGCGCACGCGCAGAACCTGCGCGATTCGGGCGTAAAGGACGTCGCCATCGCGCTCCGCCAGGGCTCCGCCACCGCCAAGAAGGCGGAAGGCGCGGGCTTTAAGGTCATGAGCAATGCCGAGGCCGCCGCCTGGGCCGACGTGCTCATGATCCTCGCGCCCGACGAGCATCAGGCCGCGATCTACGCGGACGACCTGGCCGCCAACCTCAAGCCGGGCGCGGCGCTTGCCTTCGCGCACGGCCTCAACATCCACTTCGGGCTGATTGAGCCGCGCGCCGACATCGACGTGATCATGATCGCGCCGAAGGGCCCGGGCCACACCGTTCGGTCCGAATACCAGCGTGGCGGCGGCGTGCCTTGCCTCGTCGCGGTCGCGCAGGATTCCACCGGCAACGCGCACGACATCGCCCTGGCCTATGCCTCGGGCGTGGGCGGCGGCCGCTCGGGCATCATCGAAACCAACTTCAAGGAAGAGTGCGAGACCGACCTGTTCGGCGAGCAGGCCGTGCTCTGCGGCGGCGCGACGGCGCTGGTGCAAGCGGGCTTCGAGACGCTCGTCGAGGCCGGCTATGCACCCGAGATGGCCTACTTCGAGTGCCTCCACGAGCTGAAGCTGATCGTCGACCTGATGTATGAGGGCGGCATCGCCAACATGCGCTACGCGATCTCGAATACCGCCGAATACGGCGACATCAAGACCGGCCCGCGCATCATCACCGATGAGACCAAGAAGGAAATGAAGCGCGTGCTGGAAGACATCCAGTCGGGCCGCTTCGTGAAGGACTTCGTGCTGGACAACCGCGCCGGCCAGCCCGAGCTGAAGGCAAGCCGCAAGGCCGCCGCCGCGCACCAGATCGAGGAAGTCGGTTCCAAGCTGCGCGCGATGATGCCCTGGATCGCCGCCAACCAGCTGGTGGACAAGACGAAGAACTAAGTTGGCCGACGGCCGTCGTTCCCTCCACCGTGTCGGAACGGCGGCCGCCGGAACAATCCCTCGCAACGAACGTTGCTCCCGCCGCATGGCCGTGCATGATCGCGCCTTGGCCATCGAGGGGAGTTCACGCATGACATTCGCCACCAAGCGCCCGGTTGCCGGTTTTGCCGCGATCGGTGTCGCCGCCCTGCTCGCTTGCACCGCTCCTCTCGTCGCGCAGCAGATGCAGGCACCGGGAGCGAAGGACGCCAGCCGGATCACCGGCGGCACCTACAAGGCCGACCCTGCTCACACGCTGGTTCAGTGGAAGGTCGATCACCTCGGCATCACGCCGTATTTCGGGATCTTCGGCGACGTCACCGGCACGCTGACGCTGGACCCAAAAAACCCTGCCGCCGCCAAGGTCGACGTGACCATACCGGTTTCGAAAGTGACCACCGCCAGCGCGGACCTTACCGCTCACCTCTTGCGCGCGCCCAAGGACGCGGGCGGCAAGCCCGATTTCTTCGGCGCCGCGCCACCCGACGCGCGCTTCGTCTCGACCTCCGTGGTTCCCGGACAGGACGGCAAGGCCAGCGTAAACGGCAATCTCACGCTGAACGGCATCACCCGGCCGGTCGCGCTGGACGTCGAGTTCCATGGCGCGGGCAAGATCCCCGAGCAGTTGGGCGGCGGCGAGCAGGTCGGCTTCAAGGGCGAGACGAAGATCAAGCGGAGCGACTTCGGGATCGGCTTCAGCGTGCCGCTGGTGTCCGATGAGGTCGAGCTAGAAATCGTCGCGGCGTTCGCCAAATAACGGAGACCCGCATGCGCCCAATCGCGATAAGCCTGGTCCTGGCAGGCGCGGTTCTCTCCTTGGCCGGGTGCAGCCGGACCGATCATCAGGCCCCCGCACCCGCGGAATCGCTGGAGCCCCTGCCATCCCAGCAACCGCCTCCGCCCGCAGCCGCGACGCCCCCGGCCGCGACACCTGCACCGGCGGCATCGTCATCGGCTGCTTCCCCTGCGAGCGTTCCGAACGACGAATGCGGCGCCAGCAAGCTCGCTGCTTACGTCAACGAAGTCCCCAGCGCGGACCTGTCAGCGAAGATCAAGGCGGCGGCGGGCCATGATCGCATCCGCACAATACACCCCGGCGACATGGTAACGCTGGACATGCGGCCCGACCGGCTGAACATCGAAATCGGCGAGGATGGCCGGATCAAGCTGTTTCGCTGCGGCTGACGCCGCTCTTTACATTTTGCGGCCGAGCCCCCATAGGCTCGGCCATGACTCTCCGGCTTGGCCTTACCCTGCGACTTATCCGCCCTTGGGCGTGAACTGACGCGTCGGCATTTGCGGCGCGGGTGGCGCCCAAGGGAACCGAGCACTCCTGAGCCGCAAAAAATCCCGAGCGAGTTACCGCAATGACCATGTTGAAGACCCCGTCGGTCAAGTACCGTCCGTTTCCCGCTGTCGATCTGCCCGACCGCCAGTGGCCCGCCCGCACCATCTCGAAGGCGCCGCGCTGGCTGTCCACCGACTTGCGCGACGGCAACCAGGCGCTCATCGACCCCATGGGCGCGGAGAAGAAATCGCGCTTTTTCGACCTGTTGGTGAGCGTGGGCATCAAGGAGATCGAGGTGGGCTTCCCCAGCGCGGGCGCCACCGAATTCGATTTCATTCGCGGACTGGTGGATTCCGGCCGTATTCCCGATGACGTATTGGTCCAAGTGCTCACGCAGTCGCGCGCGGACCTCATCACGACTTCGTTCGAGAGCCTGGCCGGCGCGCGCGCCGCCATCGTCCACCTCTACAACGCGGTATCGCCGCTGTGGCGGCAGGTGGTGTTCGGCATGGAACGCGCCGACATCCGCCAGATCGCGGTCGACGGCGCGAAAGTTCTGCGTGATCAGGCCGCGCGCTTCCCGCAGACCGAATGGCATTTCGAGTACAGCCCGGAGACCTTCTCTACCGCCGAACTCGATTTCAGCCTGGAGTGCTGCGAGGCGGTGATGAACGTGCTCCAGCCCACACCCGAGCACCCGATCATCCTCAACCTGCCGGCCACGGTGGAGGCGGCGACGCCGAACATCTACGCCGATCAGATCGAGTATTTCTGCCGCAACCTGCCCAATCGCGAAAGCGCCGTGATCTCGCTGCACACTCACAACGACCGGGGCACCGGAGTCGCTGCTGCCGAACTGGGCCTGATGGCCGGCGCCGATCGCGTGGAAGGCTGCCTGTTCGGCAACGGCGAGCGTACGGGGAACTGCTGCCTGGTGACGGTCGCGCTGAACATGTACACGCAAGGCATTGATCCAGAACTTGATTTCTCGGACATCGACCAGGTGATCCAGACGGTCGAGTACTGCAATCAGCTCAAGGTGCCAGAACGGCATCCCTACGGCGGCGAACTCGTCTTCACCGCTTTCTCAGGAAGCCATCAGGACGCGATCAAGAAGGGCTTCGCCGCGCAGGAGCAGCGCAACGACCAGCTCTGGGCCGTGCCCTACCTGCCGATCGACCCAGCGGATCTCGGCCGCAGCTACGAGGCCGTCATCCGGGTCAACTCGCAGTCCGGCAAGGGCGGCTTCGCCTGGGTTCTGGAACAGGATCAGGGGCTCAAGCTGCCCAAGCGGATGCAGGCCCACTTCTCGCGCCACGTGCAGGAGCTGGCCGACGAGCTTGGCCGTGAGCTGCAGGCGGGCGACATCTGGGAGGTGTTCCGCAAGACCTATCGCCTTGACGGGCCCCAGCGCTTTCAGTTGGTGGACTATGACGAAACGCGCGCGCCCGATGGCGCCCGCGTGTTCGCCGGCAAGATCGGTGTGGACGGACAGGTCCGGTCGGTTTCCGGGCGCGGCAACGGCCTGCTCTCCTCGGTCGTCGCGACGCTGGCGGACAGTTTCGGCGTGGAGCTGGAAGTCCGCGACTACTCCGAGCATGCGATGGCGACCGGCTCGGACGCGCGCGCTGCGGCTTATGTCGAATGCGCCACCCCGGACGGACGTGTCGTCTGGGGCGTGGGCATCGACGAGGACGTGGCGACCGCTAGCGTGCGCGCGGTGCTCAGCGCCGCCAACGCCGCCTCGGCTTGATCAGCACAGCCTTTAGCTACCGAAGGGTTCTGCCCACAAGGCGTCGGCCATCGCATCCAGCTCGGTGAAGTCCAAGGCTTGGCCGAGCGGATCGTTCCGGTTCAGCGCGAACCGGGACCGGTCGGCGCTCAGCAGGCGGCGGCGGAGCGCGCGTTGCAGCAGCCGAAGGCGCATCATGGCCTGATTGCGCGCGCGGTCCGGATCCTTGCCGCGCTGCATGGCCCAGCCGGATTCGATCCGGCCGACGCGCTCCATGACCACCGCATTATAGCGCCGGTGCGGTCCGCGATGGAGCGGCAGAGCCATGCGCAGGGCCGCCACATCCTGCGAAGGCAGGAGCAGGCCGTTGGTACGAAAGTCGTCGAGCGCCGCGCAATCGAGGCTCACCGCATCGAACAAGCCGCCGAAGCACCGCTGCTGCAGGAGTTGACGGGGCAGCAGATGATGGCGCTGCAGTCCCGGCACATAGTCGCTCGCGTGGCGCCGATTGACGGAGCGGAACGGCAGCCGGGGACGCAACGGCGCATCAAGGCTCACGCCAGCCGCCTGACCCGCACCTCGTCACCATTCTGCGGCTCAAGGATCAGTTGCTCGCCGGTGGGGCCCGGCACGGTCTGGCGTTCGCCGATGGGGCCATGCCGCAGGACATAATCGATCAGGCGCACGCCGAGCTTGACGGTCTCTGCCGGGGGCTCGCCGGCCAGCGGTTCGACAAGCAGCTCCTGCCCTGCGAAAAAGCGGAGCCCGGTGCTGACGAACATCCCGTCGGCGCGCCGGTAGAACGCCGTCAGGCCAAGCGCGGGGAATGCGCCGCCGGAAAGCCAGGTCAGGGTAACGCGCGCGAAGTAGCGCGCGTCCATCCACGTCGCGGCCGGACGCCAGCACACCACTTTCACAGGCAAGTGCAGCGCCAGATTGGCGGCGATGGAGGCCATCGTGCGCACGACGGGCAGCATCGCCCCACCGGCGGCAATATGCGCGCCCGGGCAAAGGCTGACGCCCTCCAGTTCGAACGCCGACATATCGACTGGCAGCCCGAAGCTATGCTCGGCGGGATCGACACCGCAAGGCTCTGCCGGGGCGAGGCCCGACAGTTCGAACGTGAGGCCGCTTGCCAGCAGTTCCAGCCAGCCCCCCGCTTCAAGACGCGCGCTGATCCGAGCGGGGGATCCATCGGAGGCCGCGCCGGCGAAAAGTTGGTCCAGTTCGGAAACGCTGGGGCGCTCGCCCGGCGCGAACAGCAGATCGAGCCGTGAATCGGAGGCATGCCGCCCCGGCGCCGCTCTATCGTCCAATTCCCCGTCGCTCCGCATAGTCGCGCTTTAGGCCGGTGGAGAGGCCCGCGTCGAGCCCCGCCACAAGAGAATGCGCCGTTTCGGTGCGTTTTGGACGGCGCGCGAAACCAGCATCAGAAAACCCCGAGCGCAATCCCCTCAGCTAAAACCCGCCCCAGCTCTCGGCATGGGTGCAAATCCTGATTTCGCAAGTGTTTAGGCGCGAGTATCGCTTCGGGCGTCTGCGCGCCCAGGTTTACGATCAGAGGCTCGGCCACTCTCCGCAGCCGCCATCCAGTAACGATCCGCTCTATCTGCGCCTCGGCCCCCCGCCCATCCGATCCGGCGGCGATCATCGTTGCGAAGGCGCGGCCTTCGACGCGCCCCAGCAGCGGATAGTAGCAGCGATCGAACATCTCCTTCATCATCCCGGTCATCGCACCTAGGTTCTCGGGACAAACGAACAGATAGCCCCGTGCCGCCAGCAGCGCTTCGGCCGAAGCATCACCTGCCGCGATCAACCTCGCGCTTGCGCCTGCGCCCTCGTAGGCAGCGTGGGCCATCGCCTCCGCCGCACCGGTACGGCTGTGCCAGACGATCGCAAGCGGTTCCATCGGACGCAAGCGTGGCCAGTGCGCGGCGGTTGTCAACCGCCGATACGCTCGCGGCGCTTTGCGCCCGCCAGCCGATCGTTTATCGCCCCGGCATGAGCACACGACCGGCATCCATCCTCGGCATCGAGCGCTCGCTCAGCGGCCGCAGCTGGCGCTGGCGCGGCGGCAACATGGACCTGGCGGACACAGGCGCCTCGCTGGACCACGACATCGTCTCGCAGCTGCTGCTCTCGCGCGGGGTGGCGCCCCACGATCTCGACCGCCACCGCAATCCTTCGCTTCGCGACTTCCTGCCCGACCCGTCGGCCTTCCGTGACATGGAGGCGGCGGCCGAGCGGCTGGCGCAAGCCGTCCTGAGCGGCGAGACGATGACCGTCTACGGCGACTACGACGTCGACGGCGCGACGAGCGCCGCGCTGCTCATCCGGCTGATGCGGATGCTTGGGCACGAGGCGCGCCACTACATCCCCGACCGGCTGCTGGAAGGCTATGGCCCATCAGGCGAGGCTCTGGTTCGCATCGCCGGTGAAGGCAGCAGCCTGATCGTCACCGTCGATTGCGGGGCGATGGCCCACGAAGCGCTGGAGATGGCCCACGCGGTAGGCGTCGACGTGATCGTCGTCGATCACCACAAGTGCTCATCCGAGCTGCCCAAGGCCATGGCGCTGGTCAATCCCAACCGGCTCGACGAGGGCGAGACCGCAGCGTCCCATGGCCACCTCGCGGCGGTGGGAGTCGCATTCCTGCTGGCGGTGGCCACGGTGCGCGAGCTGCGCCGGCGCGGGCATTTCGCCAACCGCGCCGAGCCCGATCTGTTCGCGCTGCTCGATCTCGTGGCACTGGGCACGGTCGCCGACGTCGCGGCGCTTCACGGGCTGAACCGCGCGCTGGTGGCGCAAGGGCTGAAAGTCATGGCACGGCGCCAGAACGTCGGCATGTCGGCGCTGATCGACGCCAGCCGCCTCACCCGTGCCCCGGCGTGCAGCGATCTGGGTTTCGCGCTCGGGCCACGGGTCAACGCCGGCGGGCGGGTCGGCGAGGCAACGCTGGGCGTGCGGCTGCTCACCACCGAGGACCCCGAGGAAGCCCAGGCGATCGCCGCGCAACTCTCGCGTCTCAACGAAGAGCGCCGCGCCATCGAGGCAGCAGTGCAGGAAGCGGCAGAAGCGCAGCTCGATCGCCAGCACAATCGCGCGGTGGTGGTGGTGGCGGGCGCCGGCTGGCATCCGGGGGTGATCGGCATCGTCGCAGGTCGCATCAAGGAGAGGACCGGCAAGCCGACGCTGGTCATCGCGCTCGATGCGGACGAGGCCGGGCGCGGCAAAGGCTCGGGACGTTCGATCCCCGGCGTGGATCTGGGCGCAGCGATCATGGCCGCGCGGGAGGAAGGCTTGCTGGCGGCCGGCGGCGGCCATGCCATGGCTTGCGGGCTCACCATCGAGCCGGCGCGCCTTGATGCGCTCGCGGACTGGCTCGACGCGCGGCTGGCGACGGCCGTAACTTCGGCAATGGCGCATCAGTCGCTGCTGCTGGACCTCGCGGTTGCGCCGCGCGGACTCACGCCCGATCTCGTGACGATGCTGGAAAGCGCCGGTCCGTTCGGGATGGGCTGGCCGGGACCGCGCCTCGCCGTGGGACACGTCGCGACGGTCAAGGCCGACATCGTGGGTAACGATCACGTGCGGCTGATCGTGCGCGGCGACGACGGCGGCAACTTCAAGGCCATCGCCTTCCGGGCAGCCGCCACCGACCTTGGGCAAGCGCTTCTGCACGGCGGGCGCGGCCGCAAGCTCTGGCTTGCAGGGCGCGCCAAGATCGACGACTGGTCGCGCCAGCCGCAGGCCGAGCTCCACATCGAGGACGCAGCTTTCGCCGACTGAAGCTGTAGCAATTCCGACATTCAGACGACTTTGAAACGTCACGCAAATGCCTCGTGACGGTCATCCCCGAGCCCTATCCGCGCCGCCGAACGGGCAGTCGCCCGAGGGAGGCAATCATGGGTTTCGAGACGTCGTCATTGCGCGGGCACGCGCGCTTTTTCCGCAACGTGCTGCTCTGCGGCGCGGCCCTGCTACCCGCGGCGCCGGCGCTGGCGGCCGACGAGGTTGCCGAAGATGCGCCCGAAGGCATCCAGTCCAGCAACGAGATCGTCGTCCAAGCCGAGATCGGCTATCGCAATCGCGTCGACGAAGCCGAGCCGGTGCTGGTCTACGGCGAGGAATACTTCCAGCGCTTCGAGCCGCTGACCGCCGGCGACGCGCTGAAGCGGGTGCCCTCCGTCACCTTCCTGTCCGACGTCATCGAAAGCGACGGCGCGCGGCTTCGCGGGCTCGACCCCGGCTACACGCAGATCCTCATCAACGGCGAGCGCGTCCCGGGCGGCAATACCGACCGCTCGTTCTTCCTCGACCGCATCCCCGCCGAACTGATCAAGCAGGTCGAGATCGTGCGGTCGTCATCCGCCCGCCGTACTGGCGACGCCGTCGCCGGTACGCTCAACATCGTCCTGCGCGATGCCTACACGCTCGATGGCGGCTATATCCGCGGCGGCGGGCTGCACTTCGACGATGGCGAGATCAAGCCCACCGCCGGCCTGTTCTATGGCGGTCAGCTTGGGCCGGGCCGCATCCTGCTCGGCGCGAACGTGCAAGGCCGTTACAATCCCAAACTGAAATCGAGCCTGCGCTACGGCGATTCGCCAGAGAACAACGCCGATTTCGCCACCGACGATTTCGACAACCGCGAAGATCAGACCGATACCCGCGACGGCACCGACTACGCGTTCAATGCGGCTTACGGGATCGATGGCGAGACCACCGATTTCGAGATCAGCGGCAATTTCGTGCGCACCGACCGCACCGAAACCGAGCGCTCTTTCGAATACAACGATCCCACCGCCGTGACCGGATCGGTGGGAGCCGGCGGCAACCTGCTGACCGACAACGCCAACGTCAACGAGATCGAGCAGGAGAGCTACACCATCGCGGCAAAGCTCAGCCACGAATGGTCGCTGGGCAAGACGACGCTGCGCGGCAGCTATGCCCGTTTCCGCGACCGTCAGGACGAGAGCGAGTTCGAGATCGACTTCGACAACGACGAGCCGGAGTTCGAAGGCGCGTTCACGAAAACTCGCATCACCGATCAGGAGCTTTCGTTCGGGCTCGATCACGAGCTGGAATTCAGCCCCGGCATGAAACTGGTCGTCGGCGGCTTTTATCAGGACAAGAAGCGCGACACGAACATCACCGAGGCCGAACAGGAAGACAACCTGCCCGCGACAGCGCACGGCTGGGATCAGTTTTCCGACTCGCCCGCCGATGTCGCCGGAGCTTTCGGCGATGCTGAGGACACCCCCGGCGGCGTGAACCGGATCGAGGAAAAGCGCCGCGATCTTTTCGCGCTCGTCGAAGGCGAGACCGGTGGCCTGCGCTGGGAAGCCGGCGTTCGCTGGGAGAACACTCGCGTCGAGATCGACGATCTGACGGTTCCGGCGGCGATCGCCCGCACGCGGCTCGACTACAACGTGCTGCTGCCGTCCGCCTCGTTCAAATGGGACATCGGCGAAGGCCGGATCACGGCTTCGGTCGCGCGCACCGTTCGCCGCCCGCGCTTCGATTACATTTCGCCCGCGCTGCTCGAAGCGGAACTCGGCGACAACGACCTGCTGGGCAACCCCGACCTGCGGCCGGAAACCGCCTGGGGCGGCGACCTGGGGTATGAGCATCACATTGGTCGAACCGGGGTGATCGGCGTCAACGTGTTTTACCGCGAAGTGAGCGACCTGGTGGAGCTTTTCAATACCGGCGACGAAGGCTCCGAGGGCGACGGCACGTTCATTCTCCAGCCGCGCAACTCGGGCAACGGCAAGGTCTGGGGCGTCGAGTTCGACGTGTCGGCCAGTCTTTCCTTCCTCGGTCTTCCGGAAACCGGCGTATTCGGCAACCTTTCGCTGATCGACAGCGACGTCGATGACTTCATCGGATCGCGCCGTTTCAACGGTCAGTCGAAGTTCGTTTACAACTTCGGCTTCATCCAGAACCTGCGTGATTTCGGCGCGGCGTTCGGCGCCACCTACCGCAAGCAGGGTTCCGCGTACGACCGGACGGTGGGCGAGGAAGTGACCACCACATACGGCGCCGACCTTGAAGTCTTCGTCGAAAAGCGCTTCGGCAACAGCTTCACGATCCGCGCGGTGGGCTCTAACCTGCTCAACGGAAGGAAGCGTGAGGTGTTCAACAAGTTCGACACCATCGAAGACCAGCTCGACCGCGACTTCGACGAATACGAGCTTGAGAGCGAGCGCGCCGGGCCGGTGTTCCAGGTCGTCGCGCGGTACGCGTTCTGATGCGCGCGGCTCTTGCAACCCTCGCCGCGCTGGCCTGCTCGGCTTGCGCGACCACGCCGGCGGTGAACTCGCTCCCCGCCGTATCGGTCCAGGCCATGGCCGAGACCGAGCCGGTGGGAACCGCCGCCGCAGACGCCGCCGACGATCCGGCGATCTGGCGCAACGCCGCCGATCCCGCCGCCAGCCTCATCGTCGCGACCGACAAGAAGGCCGGGCTGCACGTCTACGGCCTGGACGGCAAGTCGCGGCATTTCGATCCGGCCGGGCGGCTCAACAACGTCGACCTGATCGACATGGGCGCAAAAGGCGTGATCGTGGTGGCGAGCGATCGCAACGATCCCGTTGCGGCCAAGCTGCGGCTGTATCGGCTCGACACCGCCGCCGCCAGGCTGGTGCCACTTGGCGCGGTCGATGGCGGCCGGGGCGAAGCCTATGGCGTCTGCCTGTGGGCGAATGGCGCCGCGCTGCATGCCTTCTCGGTGCTCAAGGACGGCACGGTGGAGGAATACCGGCTTGAGCTGGACGGCGCGCCGAGGGCGGTGCCGGTGCTCACGCGCAAGCTTTCCACCCAGACCGAAGGCTGCGTGGCCGACCCACGCGATGGCACGCTCTATGTGGGGGAGGAAGACGTGGGCATCTGGCGCTTCGGCGCCGGCCAGTCCCAGGGAGCGCTCGTAGCACGGGTCGACGGCAAGCACCTCGTCGCCGATGTCGAAGGGCTGGCGATGATGACCGGCAGCGCCGGGGACGGACTGCTGATCGCATCCAGCCAGGGCGACAACGCCTATGCACTTTACCGGCTGCCGGGCGTGGAGCCCGCGGGCCGCTTTCGGATAACCGCCGGGCGCTTCGGCGCCGCCGAGGAGACCGATGGCATCGCCGTGGCCGGGGGCAGCTTCGGCCCCGCCTATCCGGAGGGACTGTTCGTCGCGCAGGACGGCGAGAACGCACCGCACGCGCAGAACTTCAAGCTGGTATCCTGGCGCGATATCATGACCGCGATCGCGGCCGGAACGGCGCCGGCCCAGTAATCGTACAACCGGCGCGAGGGGGGTTGACCCCCCTCGCCGCCTCTCCTAAACGCGCGGCCTGCCATCGGCTCGCGTCGATATGGCCCCTTCGTCTAGCGGTTAGGACGCGGCCCTTTCACGGCTGAAACACGGGTTCGATTCCCGTAGGGGTCACCATCTCTCGTCCGGATCGGGACGGAGACTGCGACCGGCATTTTCCGGAACAGACTATAGGCTAGGCGGCGTGCAGGCGCTGACGACGATGCACGGCTTGTCGCTGGCGTTCCGGAAACGGTGCGGCGTGGAACTGTTGAAAAGGTAGGCCTCGCCTGCCCTCAATACACGCTTCTGGGTCCCGACCGTGACCTCAAGGGAGCCGTCGATGATGATGCCGCCCTCTTCCCCCTCATGGGCCAAAAGCACGCGCCCGCTGTCGGAGCCGGGCTGGTAGACCTCGTGCAGGATCTGCAAGGAGCGCTGTCCGAGGTTCGACCCGACCTGCCGGTAGGACACGCGCCCCCGCAGGATGGGCACAAGTTCCTTTTGGGCGAAGAAGACCTGCTCCTCGATCGGAAGGTCGAGACTGAACAGCTCACCCAGCGACATGCCCGCCGCATCGAGCAGCCGCTTGAGCACGCCTACCGACGGATTGACCTTGCCGCTCTCGATCAAAGAAACCGAACTGCTCGGCACCCCTGCCCGCTTCGCCAGCGCACGCTGGCTGAGGCCCTGGCGGGTGCGGATCGTCCGCAGCCGCAACCCCACGTTGTCGAGCTCATCCGCGCCGGAGCGCTCCGCGATCTCGCTTCCTGGCGGTTTCCTCGCCATCCACCGTATCCTTTGTGAGTGATGCGAATATTGAGCGTAATAATCCATTACGGAGTGAGATCAATCATTTAGCAAAAACGCCGAAACAGGCTTGCCTCCAATCGCCATATCCTCTGAAATCAGGAGAACGACGCATCCGCGTCCCTTGATCCGCAGGAGCGCGTAGTGATGACTGGTCGAAACAGCATGGATTCCTTCTGGATGCCGTTCACCGACAACCGCGCCTTCGCGGCAAGCCCGCGCCTGATGGAAGAGGCGGAGGGCATGTACTACCGCAAGCCGGACGGACGCAGCGTCCTCGATTCGACGGCGGGTCTGTGGTGCGTCAACGCCGGGCATTGCCGGCCGAAAATTGTCGAGGCGATTCAACGCCAGGCCGCCAAGATGGACTATGCCCCGACATTCCAGATGGGCCATCGCCTGCCGTTCGAGCTGGCGTCGCAGATCGCCGACCTCTTCCCGGCCGAACTGGATCATGTCTTCTTCACCAATTCCGGATCAGAGGCGGTCGATACCGCGCTCAAGATCGCGCTCGCCTATCAGCGCTCGATCGGCCAGGGAACGCGCACCCGCCTCATCGGTCGGGAAAAGGGCTATCACGGCACCAACTTCGGCGGCACGGCGGTGGGCGGCATCGTCAACAACCGGCGCTTCTTCGGCAGCAACTATGCTGGCGTCGATCATCTGCCGCACACGCTCAACACCGCCGAAGCCGCGTTTTCGCGCGGACAGCCCAAGTGGGGCGGGCATCTGGCGGAAGAGTTGGAGCGGCTGGTCGCCCTCCACGGGGCCGACACGATCGCAGCAGTCATCGTCGAGCCGGTTTCCTGCTCGGGCGGCGTGCTGATCCCGCCGGTCGGTTATCTGGAAAAGCTGCGGGAAATCACGCGCAAGTATGGCATTCTGCTGATCTTCGATGAGGTCATAACCGGCTTCGGACGCGTGGGTGCCGCCACGGCCTCGGAGCTTTTCAACGTGACGCCCGACATCATCACTTGCGCCAAGGGCCTGACCAACGGAGCGGTGCCGATGGGCGCGGCGGTGATCAGCAACGAGATTTACAACGCCGTTCTGGCGGCCAGCCCCACGGGCATCGACCTGTTCCACGGATACACATATTCGGGCCACCCCCTCGCCGCCGCCGCAGGCCTGGCCGCGTTGGAAGTCTACCGTGAGGAAGGGCTTTTCCAGCGCGCCGCGGAGATGAGCGTCTATTGGGAAGAGGCGATGCATTCGCTGGCGGACGCGCCTTATGTGATCGATATCCGCAACTTCGGCATGGTCTGCGGGATCGAACTCGCGCCGCGCCCCGACGAGCCCGGCGCACGGGCTCTGTCCATCTTCCGCACCTGCTTCGAGGAAGATATTCTCATCCGCGTCACGGGCGACATCATTGCCCTCTCGCCCCCGCTGATTATCGAGCGCGAGCAGATCGACCAGATCGTGTCCAAAATCCGCGACGTCCTGATGCGGACCGAGTAGTTCACATCCGGCGGCCCCGCCCTGAATGCACGTCATCGTGGGGTAGATTGTCTGGCGGACACCGGCGCGCCGCAATCTGCACGGAATTCAATGGCAAGCGCATTGCACTGGCGCGACGCGCATCCTATTCAAGCGGCAGAGGCTGATGATGGGGATGGATGTGGCGCGATCGCTGGCTGCGGCGGAACCTGAGCAACAGTCGCATGGCGGCGAAGGACTGGCAGTCTTCGACCATGTTCCAGGGCATCTGATCCGCTGCTGCCGGCAAATCGCTGTCGCGATTTTCTTGGAAGAGTTCGCGTCATTCAACATCACGTCGGTTCAATATGCCGCCCTCGTCGGCGCCAGAGCGAACCCCGGCCTCGATCAGCGCGCACTTGGCGATCTGATCGCGGTCGATCGATCGACCATTGGAACCCTGCTGGGCCGGCTGGAAGAAGCCGGCCTGATCTATCGCGAGATGCCCGCCCACAACCAGCGCATCAAGCAGGTGTTCATTACCGAAGCCGGCAGTCAGCTCCTGGATGATTCCTCTGAAGCGATAGAACGTGTTCAGTCCCGGATCATGGCCCCTCTTTCAAAAGGGGAAGGCGAGCAGTTGCTGATGCTGCTGCAAAAACTGTTTTCCGCCAACAATGAACTAAGCCGCGCGCCCATCAAACGGCCGCAGGCCAAGCCCAACCGAGCGCGCGGCGAATAAGCCGCCTTTCATAGGCTGAGGCCATTGCAACCGTGGGGCAGATGCGATCGAAATACGACAGGTTGAGCGGACTTGTGCTCCGCACAGCAGAACCGTCAAACCGCGAACCATATCGAACTTGCAGCCGCTGATATTGAGAACGGCGGAGCAATATTCGACCACGGTAGCGGCGGGATAGTCCTGCTGCGG
>VFQT010001260.1_pt1 | contig 31561 bp, 33 predicted proteins | sample 3512381 | NCBI WGS metagenome assembly VFQT01 (sample SAMN10412376, study PRJNA504923) | tailings metagenome | isolation source: Relicate 2 Philex TSF3 active mining site | place: Philippines: Tuba, Benguet | collected 2017-08-29
ATGACAGTGAACCCAGCGTCATAGGCATTCGGAGTGTTGTCATCCTGCGAACCAGTCTTCAAGGTTATGACAATGATCGACCAGGGCGTTTCATTTGGGTCTAGAGGCAGGACTCGTCTCGGCAGCTGATACCAGAGCCATGATCATCAGACGGGCTTCCGCCGAGAGTTTCGGCCACGTCTCCACAACGCGATCCAGGTCAGCCGGTAGATGACACAAGTTGTCAATGGCTGCCAAATCGTGACCATTCGGCGCTGCAATGGGCGCTGCAACGGATTTCTCAATTTGACGTAAGTTGCTTTCGCTGCAATCACTTACGGAATCGGCCTTCCGGTCTTGAAAACCGGAGTGCCCGCAAGGGTACCCAGGGTTCGAATCCCTGTCTCTCCGCTTTATCAATTGCACTCAGACAGCCGCAATCCTTGTCTAACGTCTTACGTTGACAGGGGTTGCGGCTGTCGGTGTTTTCAGGCTCGACCGGTTCATTCGTCGGTGGTCGGTCCTCAGCCGTCGTCAATGGTTCGCTATGGTTGCCGGAAAGTCCGGCAACCATTAGTGCAACCAAACCATGGTCAGTGTCGTGCTTTGGTTGCGCGTTTTTCCCGGTGCATCGAGGAATCGGCAGTGGTGACAATTGCTGCACCGCAGAGCCGAGATCGTGGATGTTGGTGTGGGTGTAACGACCAATCGTCAGCTCGACGGTCGAGTGTCGAGCAAGCTGCTGCATCGCCTTCGCAGACACGCCTGAACGACCAAGCCGAGACAGGTACGTGTGTCGAAGGGAATGAAAGTCTGCCTGTCCCGCTTCCGTCCGAAACTGAAGGAACGGAGACTTTTCTCGGTCAAGTCGGATCTCTTCCGACTTCGCTTCCGCAATCCATGCCGATCGAGCTGCTTCGAGATCTTTCTGAAGTGTCTTGCCGGCTCGCTTCTGGGAGGCCCATTTTCCCGGCCACAACAGTGCGTTCCTGGACAGTTCGGAAAACCAGGGTCGGAGAATCTGCACCAGACTCTGTGGCAACGGGATAATGTCCCCTCTCCTCGCCTTTTCATTCTCGGCCGCAATTTGGACGACCGGCACTTCGGCATCGAGCTTGAAATGTATGGGCGTCAGACTAGCCAGTTCCGATGCTCGAAGCCCGGTCGACAGCGCCGTAGCGTAGAGCGTATACCGTTGGAATCCGGTGAGCAGGGCAATCGGCTGGGATGAGAGAGTCTCTTGCAGAAGCCACTGAATCTCAACATCTGACAATTCGCGTCGTTCGAGACGACGATCCACCCGGACATTGCCACCCTCCAAAAACGTCAATCGATCCTCTTCTGTCCGTCGGTCGCGAACCAGCCAGCGAGTGAACTGTTTGATGGCCCTCAGATAGTGGTTGATGGTCTGTTGTGAACGCTTCTCAACCTTTCGCAGATTAGCGAGGCACTTCTGAACTTTGCTGGACGAGATATCGCGGATGTAACGGAACCCTGAGTTCTCAATGACCGTCTTTGCTCGAACAAAGACGAGTTTGCAATGAGCGGCAGTGTTGCCGGCATCTTCGAGAGACTGTCGAAAATCTTCCAGATGTTCAAGCAGCGGACGAATCCCATGCTCTTCGAACGGCGACAGCAGTCCGGATTTCTGATGGGCGGCTTTGCGTTCCAGTTCAGCCAGCAGTTGGCGAGATGCCTGCTTGTTCGAACTGAGAGTTACTGTCCGAAGTATACCGGAGTGATCGCGATACTCACCGCGCCACGTTTTGGAGCGTTCCGTCACTTTGCGAGCGCCGGGCGTGTCTTTGGTGCAGCGGTGACCGTCAGGATCAAGGTATCGTGTGATACGAGGCTGAAACATGCGTGCCATTTCAATTGTCCTTTCGCAGATCAGATTACGGGCCGTACAGGAAAATGTGGATCGGGATTTCAGTGGTTCTCGTTGGATTTGAGATGCTCAAACTGCTTTCGGTCCGGACATCCGTGTTGGATCCACAATTGCACGTCGTCAAATCGCCAGCGAACACAGCCTTTGGACAAATGAATTGGCTCAGGGGTCTTCCCCCCTGCATTCATGCGATCCCATGTCGCAACACTGACCGCTGCAAGTTGGGAGGCCTCTCGCCGGTCGATCAGGCGGTTCATGCTCGAATTGAGTCGTTCCGCGTTCGGAGGATGATCATTGCGAGGCATTAGCTTGAGTCCTTTCGAGTTGGTACAAACGGATAACAGGATTGAAGTGAATCAGCAGTCGGCGTACGGTCCGTCACTTCGACCGTGGTCAACCCGCGCGGCCGTGAAGTTTGCGAGACGGAATTAGGGCTTACGCGAACAGATCGTCAAAGGAGAGAGGCTTCGCAGTCGTCTTCGCTCTGGAGTTCGCGGATGGCTTGCCGGGGGTTGCCAAAAGCTCTGTCGGAATCTGAAGGGCGTCAGCCTGTTCTGGCGTCCACGGTTGTAGAAACTGATGACCTTTCGGGCACGGCAGGAACGCAGGAATACTGGCTGGGACTGGAGCTCCATCAACAAAGAGTTCGTGTCCGTCGATTGAATCTACGAAAACTCCGACGGACGGCGCGAAGAATAAGCCTGTCAGTCCGTTCTCAAGGTTGCAGGGAGGAAAGTCCAGGATCTGACTTGGCAGAACTCCTCGACGAGTCACCTTCTGAATTGTCGTTGTCGATGTTGGATGTTGCCCAGTCGTGTAGCTGTATGACTTTTGATTGACTTCCTGGTCGCCGACCAGCGCGGAGGCCCATTCTGCAGATGAGGCACATTCCATACGCCCCACAAACTTGTGACCGAACTGAGCGAGGAATTCTTCCGTCAGATGCGGACCGTAGAGAGACGGATCCCGAAGACCAGCGATGGACTGAAATGCCACGGAAAGGCACGCTCCTTTGGAACGACCCTTCTTGGCGAGTGCGACGATGCCATCAAGTTTCCCCGCATCGGAGAGTTCATCGATCCCAAACCACGTTCTTCGCGTTTCTGAATCTGGTTGTTCCAGGGTGATGTCGGCCGCGCGTTTGAAAATACACCGATTCAGGGTCTGAACCGGAGTCCGGCTGATGTCAGAGCTGCCAAGTACCAGGATCATCGGAGATACCGCCCACTGTGACAGAGAGAATTTTGATGTTGCGCGATCCCAGCAGGCTGCAATGGGCCCAAAGGGCAGCAGCTTCGATGCAATTGTGGCCAGAACATTTGCGCGCAAGCGTTTTTCCGAGAGGTAATAAGATGAAATCGGTGCCGTCTCCCAATGCCGTTTCAGGACATGTCGGAGAATCCGGGGAGAAGAAAGCACCCGAATCAAGTCAGCAAATGTCCATGAGATTCCACTCAGCTGAAAGCTGATGATGACACCGTAAATACAGTGTCGAGAGGCATCGTTGAAGAACTGTTGCGGCTCGCTCGTTGGCGGGATCAGCGTGTAACAGAACTCGACGGCGAGCTGCGGACTGTCGATATCGGCAGACATGTCCCACGCCGAACAGCGCTGATCAAACGGGTGAGTGATCACAATCGTCGCTTCAGGGGCGATCGACTGAAGGAAGGGAAGAACGTCCTGCTTGGGGTCGTTCACGATGGCACGCCAGTCGTTTCCTGGCCGAATCTCCGTGAACTGACTCTCTTGCAGTAGTCGCAGCAGTGTCGTCTTTCCACTACCCGTCGTTCCGCAAAAGAGGACGTGTTGCGTAGCCGCAGTGGGTGGCAACTGCAGGGAACCAAACTGCATGAATTGACTGCCGCGAGACATCGGACACCTGCTGTTGGGATTGATGATATTGGTCAGCCTGGTGATATCGTCGACATGGTCTATGTTCGGCGCTTCGGCTGCCGCAGTCCGCGCTTAGCGCCCGGTGGACTTGTCTGATTACGAGCGTCCTCCGCACTGGTCAGCTTGCGACCTCGTGAGACATAGTTCCGTTTCTCGGAAGCAGATGCGGCGTATCCAACAAGGAGCACCAGTCCAACCGAAACGATGTATAAGGTTGTTTCCCAGAAGCCTGCCTGATAGGCGATGACCAAAGCGAACAGTGGCGAAAGCACGATCACAACCGGGATGGCCACGACCAGGATGAGTAAGAATGGCAAGAGGCATTTCACGATGAATCCGAGGTACAGCACGATTCCAATCGTGACAATGTTCTCGATCAGGCCGACGCCCCATTCGTAGTAGTCTGCTGCCCGTTCCGAGAATGGTCTGCGTTTGTGTGGCTTACTGCTGTTGCCGCGCAACGTGCGGCGTTGCGGTTCGCGAAGAGTCATTTGAATTCCTCAGCGTTCCGGTTGTGGTGATTGCCGTGTGCGGCGCTCACCGAGATCATGTGCGAGTTGACTTGCTCGAGACTGTCGAACAGAATCGACAAAAGCTGTCAAATTGGGACCAGCGTCGTCGCGACTCAGGAAGAAATGTGTGGACCAGCGTGCTCGTGTGGCCTGGACATAGAGCATCTCACGGTCGGTCTGAAAGCCTCCTGCCAGCACATAGGCATGCTCCACTGTTGTGCCTTGACCCTTATGTGTCGTAAACGCATAGCCGAGCGAGATCCCGGAGTTTCGGAATTCCTTCACGGAAACAGTCACAATGGCATCTCTTGCACTTCGCATGGAATCACCTTGTTCCGGTCGATCCAAACGAACTTTCAACGTCCGAAGCACGGGATTGACAGACAGCACCGTGCCCTTTTGGCCATTCTCAATCCCATGCCCACGGGCAGCGCGATGAAAGAGAACCCGGTCGCCGCGATAATAGGACACTCCTTCGTGGGTCAATCGAAGGACTGGCGGTATGAGAGATTTCTGAAGACGAACAGTCTGACATTCGCGGTTAACGGTTGCGGCTTCCGCTCTGGTCTGAGTGAGAATTGCATGATTCGATGGAGTTCGATATCCGCCCTGTTGTTCCCACGTGCGAACCAGGTCGAGTATGGCCGCGTGGCGGTCCGAACTCAGTTTGATCCGCCCCCGCTCAGCGTAGTTCCGAATTGCCTCTTCAACTTTTCCATCGCGAAGTTGCTGCACAGCCTCCTGATCCTTTGGGTCCTGTTGCCGCCGGTTAACAGACAGGTGCGCTGTCGACAATTCGGAAACGAGTCGACGCAGCGGGCCGCCGGCTTCTATCGGCTGCAATTGGCGTGTGTCACCGGCAAGGATGACAGTTGCACCTGCTTTTTCAGCCAGTAGCAGAATTCGTTGCAGACTACGTGTCCCAAGCATGCCGGCTTCGTCAAGAATCAGGACCGATTTTGCATCCAGTCCCACCTTCTGATAGCGACTGGTAGAAAGTCCGAATGCAGCGCGAGTCAATTGTCGGACGTCATGAGACAGTCGATCCCACACTTTTTGCCCAGCGGATCGGTCCAGATGGTAAAGGTAACTGGCGACGGTCCGCGCTTTCATCCCTGTTTTGGCAACCAACTCTTCTTTCGCTATGCCAGAAAGTGCGCCTCCAAAAACCCGAAAGCCCTGTTGTTCGAATCCGTCTCGAACGGCTCCAATCGTTGTGCTTTTTCCCGAGCCTGCAACACCAGTGAGAACTCGAATGGCACTGTCCTGAGTAAGGAGGGTTCTGACTGCAGACCTTTGTTCATCATCCAGTTGAGGATTTCGTGAGAGAGTTTGTTCCACGTTTCTTTTTGAGACCTGCGCTCCTGGCCGGGACCGGAGCACTTCAGTCGATTTCAGAAACTGTTGCTCAAGGGTCCACATTTCTCGCGTTGTGAAGTTGCGATCGCCGTCGACAGAGCGCAGCGGGATGAGTTCGTTGCTGAGATTCATTCGCTCTTGAATTCGACGTTCGATATCGTGACCTGAGTAAAAGCCGGTCTGTAGCCGTTCGGCCACCGCTTGAATCAGAGCACGTTCAGTGAACCACGCCTTCGACAAAGTGAGATCATTCAAAGCCGACTTCCATGCCGACTGAAACAGTTCCTCTCGCACTTGCGCTTGTTGCTGGGGAGCGTTGGACAGCGTGTGTGCCACGTCTGCGTTTAGTCCGTGGCCTGCTGCATGTTTCTGCCAGCTGTCGAACAACGCTTTTCGAGGGACAAGTTCTGCCTTGTCAGGTCGAGTCTTCAGAGCGGCAAATTCTCTTGCTTTTGCAATCCTTCGCTGAGTCGGACTGAGAAACTTCAGGAGACTCTCTCGGCGTGTGGACCAGTCTCCCAGCAGGGCGTTCGGTATTCCCTTAATCTCAAACCACTCGCGACACTTCCCTGTCTGATCCCGGCCAGGTTCGAGTGCAAGCCCCAGTCGGGAACGAAGTTCATATGCCAGATTTGCACGGAACAACGGGCCGATTGTTCGTGTCCACTGATGGAGGCTTCGAGAATCAATCGTGCGCCACTCGCCATCTTCGCGTTTGCAAACATTGGCGATCACACAATGACGGTGAAGGTGAGGGTCCCCGGAACGACTGGTAACGTGGTCATACATGGAGACGACCAGTTTGGCTTTCTCCCGAAACACCGTCCCGCCTTCAATTCGCCTCGCGAGAGGTACTTTGGACTCAAGGCTGGATAGAGATGCACGGACAGCGCGATCGACGCAGTCCTGCACCGTGTGTCTGACGTCTGGCGGAGCCACAGCCCAGAATGCCGACACGCTTTTCGGGACGGCGAACTGGAGGTCAAACCCAGGCCGATGACCGACACGAGCACTTTCGTTGTTCCTCGATCGCAGCAGAGGTTTCGCCGAACCCGGATGTCGACCAGCGAGCACTGAAGCCAATGTCTGCGATCGCACTATCCCTTGTAGTCCCAGGTCGCGAGCCCCCGAACCAAACCACTGACCTGGGGCAGTGCCACCTTCTTCCCAGTAGTTCAGGTTGACGGAAGACTCGTAGTAACTGCCGTCGGACCCAATTCCCAGCACCTGACACTTGGCTGTCATGGCTCAGTCCTCTCTTCCTGCGCAAGTGCACGAACGCGTTCTCTGGCGGACTCAGGGCTGATTCCATTGGTGACCAGAAGCAGATAGGTGGATTTCAAATGCGTGCGACGCAGTTCTTCCAGACTCGCCTGGAGCTTCTGGACAGCGTCATCGAGCATGAGGAATTGATCCAAGAGCAGTTGCTGATCCTGGGAATGCAGATGTGCCAGTATGATGTTTTTCACCCAGTCGCCACGCGATTCGTCTGGATGCCGCCGACTGCCATCAATCTCCTGGAGCAGTTCCGATGTGGCCCGAAACGAAACAACTTCCGTTCGCTTTTTCATGGCTCACTTGTCTACAGCTTTGTAGACACTCCAAAGTTCGAATTGATGCTGATACCCAGTCAGCCGGAGTGCCTCTTGTCTACAACGACTGCCCCGGTGTGACTAACTTGTCAATTGCCTGTTTTTGCCAGCTCTGATGCAGTATCACCCGAGGAGAAATCCGCCACGCATGACGTTTTCCGCCGAGGGGAGGCCTTCAATCTTCATCGGGCAGCATGACGGTGATGACCGGTTCGAGGTCATCTCCCGGTCCGCAGGCTGCCTTCAGTGCGACGGAGTCCGCTCGTTGAACGCAGTTCTGCACACACAGCTCAAAGTGAATTTCGTGACGACTCTTCGCTTGCCGAATGCTGTGACGAAGAACGGTGAGAAGGTCCCAGAGCCTGCCGTTCTCGTCCTGATGTCCCACATTCTCGGGCACTTCTACACACAAGCTCCAGACTGCAGACGTCAGAGCCACCGGGAAGCGGAAACCCGCTTCATTCGCCATCCATGACACATCGATCAGGACTCCATCGGCGATCGCCTGGGCCCGTGAATATTCAAAGATGACTTCCATGTCTCCGGCCTCCTCTTCCGGACTCTTCTTCTCCTGCTTCCATGAGTTCGGTGAGATAATGTTGAGCAATCTCAAGCCAATTCACTTCCCCCAATGCCGCATTCAGCAAATCTGCGAAGAGGCAGGGAGCTTCGATCGGATTGTGGTGATCAATGGAATCTGCCAGTCGACCGGCCAGCAGGATTTGGGCGGCTTCAAGTTGCGAGCACTCAAAACCAACCGAAGTCTGTGGAGACTCTGCCAGCTTCCAGCACTCTGCCGCCTCCCGTCGGCATTGCTCGTACCCACTTCGTTCATTGTCCAACCAAAGGGCAGTCGCCCATGTTTCGTAGTTCGCCCAGCCGTTGAAGGGCCTGGGATTAGGTTCTGTCGTGTCATTCATACGTTCCTTTTCCTGAGGGATTCACAACCCGGGACAAATGCCCGCATGCGAAGCATGCCCCGGTGTGTTGCGCTTCAGGCCAGGAATCATCTTTCACTCTGCACTCGGACTAGTGAGCGTCGCAGTCGCTTCAGGACGTCGGATCTGAACGGAGATTGGGTTAGACCCTACATCAATTTGTACGACAGCATCCTCAACGTTTTGTTGAAGCGTCGTGATGCGGTAGAGCGGTCGTGTCAGCTCAGCAATCACCTTCTCAAATCCGTCAATAAGGAGCTTCGGATCCGTGATCAGCAATAACTGACCGTGTGTCGCGGATGTGAACTGCCGCAATTGATCAACCTGCAACTCTGGCGTTTGGAGCGCAACTGCATTGACGCGAATGTCCAGCTCGCGACATCTGGCGATTGTCGAGTTCGGATCTGCTCCGCCGATCGAGTCTTTGCCATCTGAGAACACAACGATGGCACGTTCTCCAGTCTGCTTTGCAAGATCCATGCTGGCAACATCCAGGACGTTGAAGAGCGCCGTGTTCCCATCGGGAAGCAGTCTCCTTGCTGCAGTCTCGATGTCTCTGCCATTGAGTGTCCAGTCGCACTCAGCGATGGCGGTTTTGGCGAATGAATACAGACGCATCCGGGCTTTACCATGAAGGCTTTTGGCCATTCGGCAAACTCCTTCGACGGCCTGCGCGTGTGGTTCGCCGGTCGTTGATGCCGAACAGTCGATGGCAATCGCCAGTTGAAGCTGCGATCTGGGTGTGTTCAGTTCTTCAAGAACAAACGGCTTCACATTTCGACTGTGAGTGAGCAGGCGAAAGTCTGTCCTGGAGAGTCCGGTAATTGACTGACCACGATTGTCTGTGACCGCAAGGTCAGCAGACCAAATCGGCGTCTGTGACGACTGCTTCACAATAGAAACAACGGTGTCGGACGACAGGATTCGCGGTCCCCGCCATTTCGAGGACTGCTCAAGCAAGGCCTTGTGTTCGAGAAGGAATCTATCATTCAGCCTCTTGCCGCGGTCAAGAAAGCTCGCGGCGGTCAATGGATCGCTCCATATTGCAGCGGAACTCTCCACCAGCGAATCGACATGCGACGCCACTGCCTGTCTCTCCGCCTCCACCCGCTCGCGATTCCACCATTGGGTCAATCGAGGGATGTATGTTTGGAACCCAACAACGAATAGCAACATCAGACATGCCAGAAGGCCGCTGACCAGTCCGGCCGCAATATTGCTGGTGCTGTTTGCTCTCTGGGGATTGCGATTCCTGACGGGCCTTCGACTCGCAGGACTGATGGAGTCGGCTGGCCGAATGAACATCGACAGGAACGCCACGGCAAAGAGTGTTAGTGCGAGGACGTTCAATGAGCGGGCACTCAGCAGCCACCAAGCTGGAACGACGGGAATCCAACCGATGAATGTTCGAATGAGGTAGTACATCTTCATGTTCCTTTTCGTTATTTGATCATGCCGAAGTCACGCAGGTCATCCTCCAGGCCGTCGGTCCCTTCCGGGAAGAACAGTGCACGCTGGGGATGCTGATATGCACGGAGAAGGTCGGCACGCAGGCGACCGGGAAAGAGGTCGGCAAGAGTGTCTGCCGTGAAGAACGTATAGCGAACAACAGTGACGCCCGCCGAAGCCGTGTCGGCAACGACAACGATTGTCTCGGGACGTAGTTCGCTGATGAGTGCGGGCAGTGTTTCTCGATATTCCGCTGGCAGAGGAGGCAAAACAATGACTTCCTGAGACTCGCGAAACATGACCTTAGACCCAAGTGGCGGCCCCTGAACGATGAAGCAATCTTCCGCAATACACTGGGCAATACGTTCCTGGCGGGCTTCCTCAGCTCCCACGAGCCTTGCCATACCCGAAAGCGTCACGGCGGCCGTCTGTTGAGACAGGACATCAATCTGTTCCTGCGGCGACAGGTGCGGCAATGTCCACAGATCCGCAAAAGCATCGTCCGAAGAACGCACAAGGATTGGCGCTTCGTCGTTGACCCGACGAGTTCCGCGAGGACACCACTCCTGAAGAATAGACGCGACCTTCTTCAGAGAATCGACGAGGAAAGTGAGTTCCTTTACGACTCGACTTCTGGCGGCATCCAGCGATGCCGTCAGCATTTGCTGAAACCTCAGGTCATCGGCAACGGCTCGAAGGTCTGCGGCAGTCTCATGCAAAGATACGGTTCGCTTCCTTCGCGAAGGAAACAGAAGCCAGCGACCGGAACGCAGATCTTCATTGAGTTCCGCCACAACTGCACTGAGGTCCTTTTTCTCGGACTCGAGCGACATGCAGAGTTCATGGCATTCGGCGATCCTCTGTGAAAGCACGATCTCAATCGAACCGAGGATCTGGACGGAATTCGTGAATTCGGTCAGCGAACGGGGTGAGTTCTGGAAATCGAACTCGAGCCTCTCCAGACTGAACTCCTGATCCGCGTCAATGATTGCCGTCAGCCGGAACTCGTGATGTGTGCCCGGCTTGCAGATCTCCTCAATCAGGTCCGCTGGATCGAGATCCTGTTCGAGGAGAAATTCAACCGACTCACGTGGCAGTTCTACCGCTGAAGGTTCGACCTCGAGGCTCGTAACCCGGGCAGGCTGAGGTTCTGCCTGCTGAAGACCATCGAGAAGAGTCAGGCGGAGATTAACAGCTACAACTGGAACGATTTCCATTCGAGGGTCGAGTTGTTCGCTGCGATCGAGCTGCCAAGCATTGGTGAGGCCGTACTTTCCATTCATTGCGCAATTCGGTTTGATCAATGTCAGATAATCCTGAAGCCTGCGTGCCGTCCACGACTGTTCATCCAGTGCCACCATGCGATCACGGGAAACCTGATCATTCACAAACGGCAGCAACTCCATCAGTCGACAGGACTCCACGACAAGCGGGCAGTCGGTCAACGGGGTCCGAATGAGCTTTCGGAGCAATCGCCACTGTGACGACGCTGCATTGAGGTGGGCTCGGGTGGCTAAGCCAGCAAATGTGATCGATCCAACCGGCTCATAGTCCCAGTCAATCGGGACCTGCAGGACACAGAGTTTGCGAATCAAAGCTCGCGTCAGCTCGGTCGGATCACCTGACCCCGTGCCTCCGGAATCACTGAAAACAGTTCGTCCACCTACCCGAGTGGGAGCACCGTTGGTATCGATGAGGATCCGATCGGCGACATATTCCGCGAGCTTGCTGAACTCAGGTGAGTTGATCGCCATTTCTACGGCGCGGCAACCAATTCCTGGCAAGGACCCCATTCCATCGTCGGCGTTCAATGGTGCAAGCTGCTGGACAGCATGACGCAGGTGCTCTGGTGCCTCCTCAAACAACGTGGCAGCCGTTGTTCCTGCACCCAATGGGAAGTAAATAATGTTCGGGATGCCCCGAAACTGCGCCTTCTTCTTCTTCTCAATTTCACTGGCAACATCGAAAACGATGATCAGGTCATACCATTGTGCCAGTCGCCGCGTGATCACTCCCCGGCGACCATCACCAATCACCAGCAGAATTCTCGCTTCTCGGGGGCCTCTGGTGCGAGAATCCTGATGGACTGTCTTCAGTGTACGAGCAAAGTGTTTTTTCTGCGAAATGGACATACAGCACCTTCAATTCATTAATAGAGATGACGGACCGCGACGGATCAGAATTGCAACTGCTCCATTGGCCAGCTGGATCGCTTAGTCCATCGTGAGGGGCAGATAGGCGTCTGCGATGCTCTCGAACCTATGAGCGATCAGCGAGAATCTCTCATCGGTGCAAAGCGCAATGATCATGGCGGGAACCGGGAAGACAGCCTGTTCAATGATATCTTTGTCCGGAACCGGTGTTGTCGAGACCAACAGCTCTCGAAAGACGATCCGACCACGTCTGGCCAGAGTTCGGATGCCCGTGGTCTTGTGGTTGTTGGGCAGCAGCAGGAGTCCTTCCTGAATCACACCACGATCGAACGCATCGCACACAGAGCTAAGCAGTGCTTTGGGCAGATCAGGACGAATCGCATTCACGAAGACGCGGCCTGTGAGTTCATGCGATTCGCGAAGCACACCGCGACCTACGACGAAGTTGTCACAGTTGAGAGTGTTCGATTCGTCTGCTTCTGAAAGGAACCAGGAACCATGATCCCAAAATGACTGCACACATTCGCAAATGGCGATGGGAACTCGACAGTTCTGCCACGCAGATCTTCTCGTGACCGATGATTTCTCATTGGTGCTGCCTGTGCTTTCGCGAGCAGCCAGCAATCGCATCGCCTGATTCAGAGTGGTCTGCTCAAGGAGTTTTTCGTCTGACAAGCCCTCGGCCTGCGGTGCGCACTGCTCGCGCAGAATCTCTGCCAGTCGCTGCCGATTCCGGTACAGGAGCATGTATCTCTGAGCCGTGCGTTCTGAGATGCCAAACTCTTTTGCCACATGGTCCCTGATATGCCCAAAACTGCCCTGGTCCGTGCGAGCTTTCAGGCTATGCAGAGCGCCCCCGGCTGCGATTGCACTTGAAACCGTGGCACGCAGGGCTTCACAGAATCTTGTATGATATAGAACAAATTCGTCGTAGAGCATGCGGCTGATCGGGTCATCGCAGCCCTTCGGATAGGTCGTACGAAGCAGAATGGGAGAGTTCGCCTCGCTCGCTGGAAGGTTGCTCAATCCGTCGTTCTCCGCTGCTCCCGACTTTGATTGACGCGACTTGCTCATGTTCTGCTCCGTTTGATGTGACATGAAGTGACATGCTTCATGAAACTAATCAGTGGATTTGTCCGAACCGCGCAACGATAATTGCGCAGTTTTCGGAATTTCTGTTTGAATCTCACGGAGGACGCAAATGGCAAAGCGTAAAACCAGCGCGACAGATCTGCTGGCTCAGGTGACCGAGAATCCGGAGGTGATCACGCGGCTCGTAAACATGTTCTTTGAAGAAATCAGGAAGAAGGTGAAAGGCCGGCTTTCGGAAGAGATGGCAACTCGAGTTTCCAAGACTGAGGTAGCAAACGACGTTGCCCGCAATCTCGCTGAGGCACTGATAGACGGTAAAGCCTCATTCGACTCCAGCAAAAGTCTTCGTGGCTACCTTACGGTCGTGGTGGCTCGACGTGTCAGTGATGCCATTGCCCGAGAAACGAGGGATCCCCACAATCCAAAAGGGAAACGCTTTTCCATACGGGAAGACGATGCAGTTTCTGGCGGCACACTGGGCCAGCGCAAGCGAGAAGAGAAGATTCTCGCAATGGCGGCCGTCGTTAACGAAGTGCTTGAAGAAATCGATAGTGAAGTGAAGCGAAACTATCTTAGTCTTTTCGTTGCCACCGGTGATTCTGCTGCAGATGTTCGCGATCAGATGCCGCATGACGCCCAGAAACCTCGCTTGCGAACATGTCAGCTGTGGATTCAACAGTTCAAGGAAACGGTTCAAGCAAGAATGAGATCGAGGGGCTGGTTCACAGTAGACGAACCCTGAGTGCCGAGACATTTGTCCTGGGAAAGCAGTTCTTCTTTTTGGAGTAGTCCCAGTGTCTGAAATTCCTGATTATGAGTGGCTCATCGATACCATTGAACGCTACGCTGCTGAGTTCGCGAACAACTCAGCCCTGGACCTGAATGCGTGGCTGGACGCCAATAGCCCTGCGCAACATCGTGCAGAGTTGCTTTATAGCCTCCTGCTTGTTGAAGCCGAGCAGACAGGTTGGGATCTTGTCCGGCTGAGATCCCGAATGGAACAACTCGCCGGGCAATTGAATCATCCCGAGTTCACAGTCACAGAACTTCTGAGGCAGGTCGCTGCGGACGCGATCGAATGCGGTGCCTCCTCGCAGGTCAACTGGGCGTCGTTTGAGGCGTTTGCTGTTTCTGCCGATGAGCTTCAGATCGCTGCACCTGGTGATCCCTTTTATCTCGGCCAGTGCCTTCAGGGCCGCTATCGACTGGAGCAGCGAGTTGGCCATGGGCGTTTCGGCGTCGTGTATCGCGCTGTTGACCAGCATACGGGCAGTGACGTGGCTTTAAAAGCTCTTCGTGTTTTCTCTGCACTCAAAGAAACGGCTCTGCGTCTGATGCAGGAAGAAGTTCTGGTCTTGCAACAGTTAAACGTTGCTGGAATTCCGAAGGTGGTCGCGGTTTCACTCGTGACAGAGCCCCCGTTTTTTGTGATGGAGTTTGTCCAGGGAAAATGCCTGAGAAACTGTTTGCAGAATGAGACATTTTCACTCGAGCGTTCGCTGACCCTGATTCGCGATCTGGCCAATGTGGTTCATGCCACCCATCTGCAAAAGCTGATTCACCGCGATCTGAAGCCCGAAAACTTGCTGCTCACAGCTGATGACCGCGTCTTCGTTGTTGATTTCGGAATCTCATTGAGAGAGACGGTTCAATTTGGCCGCACTCCGCCAGATCGCGTAGGTTCATACGCCTACATGGCCCCAGAAGCGCTCGTTGGACTTGGCAGGCAACTGGATGCTCGCACAGACGTGTATTCACTGGGCATCATTCTTTATGAAATGCTGACTGGTATCTGTCCTGTCGATGACACGACAAAAGAGGATGCTCTGGTCACTGCTCTCGTGTCGGCCAGAAAGCTCTCGCTGCCGGACTCTATTCCGAAGTCCGTGGGGGAGATCATCCTGAAGTGCATTCAGAATGAACCATTTGAGCGATTCGATTCTGCAGCAGATTTTGCAGTCGCTTTAGATATTGCGATGACGGAGTGCTGTACACAAATCGAACGACGAGAGGATCATTCTGGCTCTGTTCCGGATCGCATTCCGCTGATTGCCTGGCGGAGCGGGATGCGAATGGGGCGGTGCCTCGAATGCCATATCACCTACATTCATCATCTGCGTCTGCTTGCGAACACATGGCAGTCCACTCAATGCCCCCAGGCGTGTCACAAGGTGATGCGAAATGCATTGGGCTATCTGCAGTGGACCATGATCAGCCATCAGGAACTGATGCAATTGATTGGTCAGATTGGAACGGCCATCCTGACCTTTCCGCGTGCGGAAGAATACCGCACAATGTTCTATCGATCGAAAGTCGAACCGCTGGCAGAGCAGATCGAGAATCTGATTCAGCAAAGATCGGAAATTGATCAGACGCTCGACCAGACGTTTGTTGCAGTGAAGCAGGCATTTGCCTCAGCCGCGAATCGCTGTGCCATCCTTTTCGAGTTGGCTTGTCGCCTTGTGATGGACAAAAGAAGCCGCGATGAATTGCCCGAGCTGATCAAGCTTTACAGTAGCTCACAACTGCCTGAAGAGTTATGGCAGGAGTACATGGCAGTGCGTGAGTCCAATGCTCCGGTGACTGATCAGGAGATTGCACTGCAGAAGCTCGATCGAGAGGTTGAGCGATACTTGCAGATCTAATTGTCTTGGGCCCACTATGACAACGAGTCGCGTGGCTTCAATGCATCGGTGAGATTGTGCAGGCTGGTTTGAATTTTCTCTACAGAAATCCATTCGCCTCCAGCCACGTTACAACGGCCCGTTCCACGATGTCCTGCTGAGTATGGGGCCGTCTTCTGGCGAGCTTCTGCTCAAGGCAGGCTCGTCGAAGAGCATCAGCCGTGGCCGGGCTCAGTCGAGTTGTGATTGGCGCGAGGATGGGCCCATAAAAGTCATCATTCGCTTCTCGGGATTCCATTTCTGCCGGCTTCCGCTTTCGCTTCGGCTGCCCCCCGCCGTTTTCGTGTTCCGGGAGGCTGCGAGTCGAGGTTTCCGGCATAGCAGCCTCCGACCTGGCCTCCTGTCTGATCTGTAACGAGATATCAGAGGTCGTGACTTCGTCAGACTTTCCGGGTTGGCTAGGTCCAGGCTTCCCTGTGTCAGCTGAGCGGATGAATGCCAACTTTTCTGGCGTCAGTTTCATGGCGTCTCCTAGCTTTCTGCGTTCAGTCATTGCTGGCTCTCCTTTGCTCTAGTCGTTGATCTTTGATCGCGGCTACAGAACTGTCGAGTAGTCCGTGCATCATCAGGTGAGTGTCGGTCGCAGCCTGTTTCGCACGTGGTCCGAGTCGTCCAACGGTCGTTCCCTGCTGAGCGGCATCGCGAAACGCCTGGAGATCACGGATCGAATGCAGGGCGACCGTCAATCCAAGGGTGTCGGCAGCTGCTTTGACTTCGCGACTAATCGTCTCACGAGGACGCATTCGATTCAGAATCAAACGGCCTTCTGGTCTGCCTCCGTTGATTTGCTGAGCGTAACGCAGAATGGCGGTTGCTCCCTGAACACTTCGAACATCCAGAATTGAGGGAGTTATCGGAAACAGGGCCAGGTCCGCTATAAGCAACAGGGAGCGGCTCAAGTCGGTCAGACCACCCGGACCATCCGCCACCACGAAATCGTTGAACCTGGAAAGCTCTGTGGCCTCTGAGACGGCATTCTCGGGGGTATCTGCCGTTCGGACCGTGATTCCTGGCTCCGCCTCGGCGATCCAGACGGAACTTGAACGCTGCGGATCCAGATCCAAAACGGCGACTCGCAAACCCCGTTCGTAAAGCCAGACGGCCGCATGAACCGCGAGCGTGCTTTTTCCGACTCCGCCCTTCGTGTTGGTGAAAACGAGTTTCATGCAGGCAGCGATAGCGCGAATCAGGCTGACGGGCAATATGAAAAGTTGAATGGACTCCCAGAAATCCCGTCGGTATGACTGACAGCAGTGTACGAATCCGGCTGTTCATCCGGGAGAACGTCAGTGCTTCTGCCTGGAGTTCTGGGTTGCTTCGCAGCCGTGCGGCAGTCAACGCAAATTGACGGTCGGTCAGATTGCTGACATGCTGACTGCTAATTGGATAGTGCTCACCTGAAAGAGCGAATGTCCCTCGGGAAAGTCGAGCCAACAATGCTCTGACTTGCCGTGCCTCGCATGTTCGTTCGGCTGTCACTTCTGCTTGGGGCGGTTACCGGGACCGGCAGCAGGATTGCCGGGAGTAACAGCAGAGAACTACCGGGATGGAGAGCAGGGATTGATCGTCGAATACCGGGGCAGACGACAGATATCGTTTCGAAATCGGGTGTCATTTCCGGTGGATACAGAACGACAAAGATCTGTTAACAAAGATCAATAAAAAACAACAACAAACACACGGCTGTTGTTTCTTTGATTTGGACTCAGGAGTCAGTGTGAATGACAGGAACCCCGATGGCCCGCCAGGTCGATTTTCCTTGACCGATCCATTCAGTGATTGGGGGGCGGATGAAATGAACCTCTGCGAGTTCCCGCTCGCGGTCTGTGGGTTTCGTGCTCACCCTCAGCTGAAGTCCATTACGTTCGAAGATCAGATTTTTGATGAAGGAAATCGGGAGTTCGTCAAACGAAAAGTTGTCATTTCCGCCAGCGATGTTTTCGGGTTACCGACACCGCTCGACAGCGACGTGCTCCTGGTTCTGATGCATCTCACAAAGGTGCGTTCGCGATTCACTTCACCGACGGTTGGGTTCACGCGGTACGAGATCATCAACATCCTGGGCTGGGATCAAAGTGGCAAGAGTTACAAGCGACTCGAAGAGTCTCTGAATCGATGGGCCAGCGTGACTCTGCATTACAACCGAGCCTGGTGGGATCGAGACAAACGCCGCTGGAGAAGTCAGACATTTCATGTTCTGGAGTCACTGGAACTGCGAGGTATCGACGGTCGAGCTGGAGCGAATGACGATGGTCTATCCACGTTCACATGGAACAGTGTGATCTTTGCCTCCTTTCAGTCACATCACCTGAAGCGACTGGACCTTCGGACATATTTCCGTCTGCAGATTCCCGCAGCTCGTCAGGCCTATCGATTTCTCGACAAGAGATTCTACCGGTCACGACGATTTGAGATGGAGTTGCGAACGTTCGCCTGTGAGCATATCGGCTTTGCTCGCAATTACGACAACGCTCAATTGCGACGCCGTCTTCAGCCGGCATTGACGGAACTTGAAAACATCGGCTTCCTTGTACCCGAGTCTGCAGAACAGCGCTTTGTGAAACGAAAACGCGGCTGCTGGCAGATCGTGCTTCGGCGTGGAGAGGCGAAGTGGGAGCCGGCACCCGAAAAGACGCAACCCATTTTGCAGGAGCTGCTGGATCGGGGAATACGAAGGCCAGCAGCGCTACAACTGGTTCGACTGTTCTCCGAAGAGCGGATCAGAGAGAAGATTGCCCTGCATGACTGGATGCTGCAGCATCGCGATCCACGGATCTCTCAGAATTCGGCCGGGTATCTGGCCGTCGCCATTCGGCAGAACTATTCGCTGCCAAAGGGATTCCGGCAAGAAGCCTCTCCAGCAAAGTCACCTCCGACCGCGGGCAGTTCCTCTGATGCACAGCATACCGTTGATGCGGATGCACGACGTGACCAGCGCAGAAGTCGTGAACATCGATTTGCGGCCATCCGATACTTTCAGTCGTTGAGCGAAGCTGAGAAGCATGAACTGGAGGCGGCGGCTATTGCCGGTGGGGACGGGGAGCTGATCCGTGTCTACCAGAGCCCGGAGAATGCAAGGTTTCGTAACCTGCTGCTCAAGGAGCTGATCGTCAATTATCTGCGCGCACATCATCAGTGGCGGCATTACATCGAACCGGCAACCAAAACGGCTCAGGACAATGTGCCCACGGTAACCAGCGACGACACAGAAGTTGAGTAGCGTTCATGGAGCCGGTACCCTGAAACCCAGACAGGACATGGATGGTCTTGTCGACTGTCAATGATCGTTCAACGCTTGATAGTTCTTCTGTCACCGGACTGCTCCCGGTAAACCGGCTACCAACCGGCTAAGGGGATGGATTCACCATCCATCGCGCAGTCTGCTGTAGAGCTGGGTTGCATCGAGAGGTGCTCGCCCAGATCGACGGAGGCTTGTTGCAGTAAAGCCGATGTCTTCTCTTGTTGAGGAGACCAGTACAATCGCAACATTCTATCCGATGTAAGGTGCGACGGCCCCCCTCTGCAGCGAGCGGCGATCCGTCGAACGAGGGCGATGCGGACAGACTCAGATTCTCCTTCAAGTGAGACATCTGAGCCGCTGTACGTGAAGCTGGTGAGTGACCGCTGGTCACAAATCCACGGCAGGGGATTCGGACGAGAACCGTTCGTTTAACCTGTCCCGGCGTGGGGAGTCAGTTCGTGGTGACACGAACTGCCGGAGTCTGTCACTCCGGGGACCGCAGGCAAAACCTGCGGCTGCGAAGAGCTCAACCATGAAAGGCTCGGAAGGGCTTGCCGGTAAGTGATTGAGGAGTCGATACCGAGAAGGTGCAGTGGGTCCGACAGGAACGGCTGCACGGCGACAAACTACCTGCTGATGGGTAAGGGGAGGCTTCTGCGTTCTGGCCCCCGAAAGCGGACGAACGTCCGGCAACTATGCCGCTCTGACAGGCGGACATACAGCAGTGTGGTCCGGGGTTTCACAGCCCCTCAGCCACGAGACCTCAATGACGATGCGTATGGATAACGCAGGAAGTGCTGTGGCGGCCGGGTTGGTCCCCGGTGCCCTGTCTGACAAACAGGGTGGAAGTAGTCTGGATGGCGATCACAAAGGAGTCTGAATCAACTGTTGATTGAGACTTTCGATGGGCTCGCATTGTGCAGATGAAATGCCGCAGCATGGGAGTGTGTCCTGAGTAGAAAGCTGGCCTCAGGTTCTGCGGGAGCAGGATTTCAGGCCGGGCGAACCACCGGGCAAGGCAGTCCGGATTCGTGCATGCGTAACAGGTGGTGCTGAACGCTAAGCCGACGAAAGGGATGACAGCAATGTGTGATGGAAGGGCGGCAGCAGGAGTGCCCTTGGCACTCCTGTTCTGCCAGTCCTCGGCGGGAAGCTGGCGGTGAAACCAGAACTCCACGGGAGTGAAGCTCTGCTTTCACAGCGAATTCGACGGTGAACAGGAGACGTGTATCTGAAACACGGACGGTTCACAAAAGGTTTTGCAAAGCGGTACGCCAATGGAATTGGCGGCGTCAAACCTGGAATGCAGGTCCAGCGCCGCAGGCCATTGTGCGTACTTGCTGCGTGCAGGTTGCAGGAAAAAGCGACAGGTTTGCAGAACAGGTTCGAAGTAGCGGCGTCCAGGGGCGTTCAGGTTCGAGGAATGAACGATCTGTCCATGGAAGTCCAGTGTTTTCGCTGAAGGATTTGTGCCGTGGGGCTCGGCAATAAACAAGCCCCTTCTTTTGAGTGGTCTACGGAACATTCAACAGGAGGTGTGTGTATGAAGTATCGATGTGAAACAACAACCGAGACGGGATTTGTTCAGCAACTGGCAAGCAACATCCTGCCCCATGGTTACTGGTTCTATGTCACGGGCAGAGTTCCGGACGGCAAGGATCCGCCATTAGTCGACCGGAAGCTGATCGAGAAATATGGTGTCGATTGTTCCAGGCAGCAACGGGCTCGCCGAAAACTCGCAGGGGCGGCAAACCTGCATTACCTGCGACATGAGCGGTTCTGGATCCTTTTGGCAACTCACGGTCACCATCGATTCTTTCTGGAAGAATCGAACATCCGTGATGCGCGGAAGTCCCCGATCCACTTTTCCGGGTATTCACTTTCGTTGAAGCGAGGTAACTTCCTCAGAAAGGGTCTTGATCAGGTCGTAGCCGTTCCCGATGGGCGAATGCGAGTTCGCGTTCAGATCGCCAGAGAACGCTATCGTGAACTGCGAGACTACTTCGTGACAATGGCCTGCCACAGGTCCGCAGAAACGCTGTCGAGGGAATTGTACCTCGTGCGATTTGAACCGTACGCTCCCATTCGCCGCCAGTTGCTGAACATCCTGCGGCTCGTCAATGAATACAGGAAGCGTGCCGGCTTCAGCCGTATCCCGGCATCGGTATTGCGATATCGCAGGCGGATTGTGAAGCCGTTTGAGCTTGTCGCTGTAGGTGACCCGGCCCGAGAGAATTCCGTCATCATGACGGATTTGCCGTCAGTGGATGAGGTTGAGAATGACAGTTGGCTTGTTGAAGAGTGTCTGGAACTGGAGTGAAAAGGTGGAGCCTGCTGCCGCAGGCTCCATGTGATGAGGCTTACTAATTGACAAAGGAATCCAGTGCTGCCGCCTCACCAGGCACACTGGCCAAATCGGGTTGATCAGGAACCCTCGAGCTGTCGGCCGACTGGGCCTCCAGCCACGCGGCTGTCTGTTGGATCACTGCTATCAGTTCGCTCTGATTGCTGGCGAAGAAGGAACGGGAGTATCCGGATTTGCCGGTTCCCATGCTCTTCCACGACCGAGACAGAGTGAAGTCATAGTATGCGAATCCAGATGGCGATTGTCGCTTCCAGAGCGAAGCCGCAATGGCTCCTTCTCGAATGACATGGACCGGATCGGCCACTTCACCTGTCGGTTCTTTGTTTCTCTTTCGGTTTGTTGATTCCGTCATAAATACCTCCTGTAAAAGACGGCTAGACACCAGAAGGTGCCATGATCTGCATCACTACTCAAACGGTGGAGAGAGAGGATTGATGAACTTGTCGACAATCCTGCCAGATGCGATCTGATGGCAACTCGTTGACTCAGACCGGGAGCTACCTTAGCCACCAGAACCTGTCGTACTCTGGGTGAATGAATGAGATTTCGAACCAGAACTTTGGATTGCTGATTGCCTTCGTCCTGCCGGGGTTCATTCTGCTATGGGGGCTGCAGCCGTGGTGTCCGCTGATTGGAACGTGGCTTGGCCATGCCACCACGGATGTTCCTTCAGTCGGTGGCTTCCTGTATGTTTCAATGGCTTCCGTAGCTGCGGGACAGTTGGTCAGTACCTTCCGCTGGCTGACGATCGACACATTGCACCATCACACAGGCATTGCACCACCGCGATGGAACTTTCGAAAGCTGAAAGATCGAGTCGCCGCGTATGACCGACTGATTGAGATCCACTACCGATACTACCAGTGGCACGCCAATGGACTGATCGCAGTGACGACCACAGCGATTCTGAGGTGGAGTGCTGACTCATTCAGCTACCGAGAATTACTGCTGATGTTGTTTGTGGACAGCCTGCTGTACCTAGGATCGAGAGATACCCTGTCCAAGTACTACCGGCGAGTCGAGGAGCTTTTGGCCCGCGATCTCTGAGTCGGCCTCAGTCTGTCTTCCAATTGAGCCACAAAGTCAGGCAGTCCAGTACCCATTGTCCGGCAGACGGTTCGCAGCTGCAGGATATCCAGCCGGGTATCTCCATTCTCGTACTTGCTGACGAACGATTGGCTCTGGCCGAGTGCTTCGGCGAGTTCCACTTGGGTCAATTTGGCCGTCTTGCGGATTTCACGAAGCAGAGCAACGACGAAAGAGTAATCGTCGGTATGCAGAGATTTTTCCATTTCGATCTTGATCCTTTCGAAACGGACGATAGATTCCAAATCAGAATATTCCAAAGTAGATTATTTCGGCAATTCGCCGGAGCTGGAACATTCAGCCAATCTCGAAAGGACCCAACAATGACCAACGGCGGCCACAAAACCCCAGTGAAGCACATTCCATCACCAAAACCACCCAAAGGCCGCTCGGGCGAGCAACCAAAGAACGTAGTGATCAAAGACACCGGGAAAACGGAATGAACTCGCCCTTTGAGCAGACCTGAAGACCGTGAAATCCGAGCCTGAAGGATTGCCGTGATCCTTTGGGCTCAACATTCCTGATTGGCAATGTCCAATTGGATCACTGTGAGGAGACCGCCACAGAATTCTGCCTTGTCCCGTCAATGGCCGCCAAAATGGCCTTTGACGAAAGTCTCAAGTGAATGGTAAACTTAACGTAGTCGAGACCAAAGAAATCCTGACGTTTGTTGGTGCCATGAATTTGACGCTTTCCCTTTCCCCTGAAGAAATTGCCGAGCTCCAGCGACGGGCAGCGGCAGCGGGTACTGACGTCAGGACGTTCCTTATGCACGTGGCGTCCGATACTGACGACACGGGTGACTTTTCAGTAAGCGACGTTCCGTATGAAGAATGGAAGCATGACTTCCGATCATGGGTCACGCGGCATCAGTCTCGAAATGTGAAAGTAGACGATAGCAGAGAAAGCATCTACGACTGATGCGGATTCTGATAGACACGAACGTTTTGCTGAGGTCCATTGAGCCAAAACATGTTCATTATCAAAGCAGTTTGGATGCGATCGACCTGCTTCGTAGCCTTGGACATGAGCTTGCGATTGTTCCTCAAGTGCTCTACGAATTCTGGTCCGTGGCCACACGACCTTTGCTGAATAATGGCCTTGGCATGAGCCCTGCCGATGCTCATGCGGAAGTTGCCGCTCTCCAAAAAGTCTTCCGGTTACTACGCGATGAGCGTGGTGTGTTTTCGATCTGGGAACAGCTTGTTTCTTCGTATGGAGTCAAGGGCAAGCAAGTTCACGACGCCCGCCTCGCGGCGTCCATTCAGCGTCATGCTGCGACATACCTGTTGACATTCAACACTTCCGACTTTGCACGGTATTCCTTCATGACAGCGATGTCACCGATTGATATTGTTGCCGGGACGATCAAGATCTGAATTCATGGATTTTCCGGGCCAGCACCGTCGCGCAGAATTCGGACGACATCATGAATAATGCGGCTCTGAAAAATTAAAACAACCCAGCGGCAAGTTCGTTGACCGGGCTGCTCGAACGCTGGGCCCAAATGACAAATTTCCCGTGTGCCACAATTGCAGCTTTGGATGGCATCATCAAGTTTGGTTGGGTTTCGGGGAGCTTGCAGAAGAGAGGTGGGTACAAGGTTCGCCGTGGGCACAAACCGCTGTCCAAAAACTTTCGAGAAGTTGCAGCCGCTGACTTCCCTGTACGTTCTTACCGCGAAGGAACAGGTGACGCCGAAAGCGACGATTGGATCGAAATGCAGGAAGGATTTGATACGTCTGAGTACTACTTCGCAATACCACATAGCGGTTACGTTTGGGTGTTGATCGTATGCAACGAAAGCGATCTTGAGGACGACCGTTTTGAATGATGGTGGATTGCTGTCGATAGTTCGATTGAGCAGATCGGTACCAGGCGTTCGCCGTTTGCTGAGCCCGCGCAGAGCTGAAAAAGGAAAGAGGTTCGATGGCGTGCGTTTGTCGAAACCTCTCGTTGTGAATTCGAATGGAATTCACGGCTCAGCGGCGGCGTTTTTGGCAGCAGTTGAGCGAACATAAAACCTCATTCTGAAATTCCCAGGCCTCGTCGCCGTTGTACAACGGGTATCCGCAGAAGCAGCATTCCGCTTCTTCTCGAATTCCGTTGATGCGAATACGCTCTGGAACAGGTCCGGGATCTTGTCCTGTGATCGCTTCAATCCAGTCGCGAATCACTCTGGGATTGTGGATCCCTTCTTCACGCAATTCCCTGACTCGTTTCTGAGTCACCCCGATTCGAATGGCAAGGCTGGCAATCGTCAATCGATGCTGCCTCATCAGGCGAATCAGGTCTTTCCCACTGAGCGTCGTTGGTGGCAGAGTCGACTGAACCGGTTCGTCTGGCCGGCTTTGTGGCCCGACCATGACTTCCAGGTACAACATCAGGTTTCCCCGGTGTTGTGCCAGGCATTGCTCAATCAGTTGCTGTCGCTCTGATTCAGCCATTGTGCGAAACGTCTGCAGTCCGTGCTTCAGTTTCGAAATGACATGCTGAACAACGTCCTTGTTGCTTGTTCCCACATGACAGTCTCGATCAATGATCTGCCGGATGATCGGATGAATCTCAATCGGGGCTGCCTTACGTGAGTTCCGCTGGGAAGCGGCGGACTTGTTGGGAGATGAAACGACATCGCCCTGATTGTCTTTCGGCAAATCAGGGCGATACGCTGAGTCATCATGGCTTGCGTTCACAGACTGCGTCATGGGTCACCTCCTCGAGCAAACTCCTGACATCTCCTGTAATGCTCGTCGATCAGCAGTTCACACTGCCACACATCGATGCTCATTGATCGTTCGCGTCCTCCTCCGGCTCGAGGAACATCAATCCAGCACCAGAACACATCCAGCCCGCGGCCTCCGTATCGCAGGCCTCGTAGATGTTCCCGGCGAACCGTTCGGAACGGACCACCGGAAGTGCTCATTTCCTCCGGTTTGATGCCATCTGGCGGTCCGATGTTGGGTCCCCAGAATGTGCGAACCTGATGGCGGGGTGCCACGAGTATTGCTTGTTCATCCCGGATCCAGCCGGGACGTTCACAGACTCTCAGCCACTCGCCATCCTTCAATGCGTACCATTCACTGCGGACGACCTGAATCAGGTCTCCGCTGCGAGGTAGCTCAGTCTCCAGTTGCGTCATTGCGTTCTCCTTTTGGAAGTTCTAGACATGGACAGTTTTTTCACATATGAAGACTCAGCAGGTTGCATCCTGCCTGCTGAGACTTCAGTTCATTGCGGTCAGTTCTGGCGGCCGAGATCCTCTCGACCAGCCTGCGTTCAGCCAGCGACAGCGACATCACAGACAGAGGTTATGTCGGCCGTCGCCATCGATGTTGCATTTGCGACACTCGCCATCGGCGTATCGCCGCTGGTCGTCGGACTCGGTTCAGTCTCAGCTTCCAGTCGACTCAGAATGTCCGTTGCAACGCTGCGAATCAGTTCGAGAGACTGCATGAGCACTTTCTCATCGCCATCCCAGAGTTGGATGTAGTCCGAAGCTCGCGTGGAACATTCCAACCCGATGCCTCGACAAACGACATAGGCAACAGATTCCGCCTCAGTTTCCCGAACGGTCTTTGAAGTCTGATCGCGTCGGTCTCCCCGGTGCAGCAGTTCATGAGCCAGCTCGTGAGCCAGCGTCGAGAACTTCTGGGCAATGGGCAGACTGGAGACCACTTCGATGCGTCCTCCATAGGAAGCTCCATTGGCTCCGCCGATGATGGCATCCACATAGTCCAGCTGAAGCCTGTGCTGTCGAACAATGTGCTCGAGTCGCAGCAGGTAGTCACCCGGATCACCGGACAGAGATGTGAACTGTTCGAGGTCTTTTCCTTCCGTTTGCTCCACGTCAAAGACGTAAGCCACACGAAAGCCGCGAACGATCTTCGCTTCGGGTTCGTTGTCGGAATCTCCCACTGATCCGGAGCCGCCATCCTTCCCGTTGTCATCCTTCTTACGTCGGCCGATCATCGGGGCGAGAATGGCAATGCCTTTCTCATCCTTTTTGACCCAGCGATGAAGTTCCTTCCAGCGTTGAAATCCTGCGACCAGAGTTGCGGTTGGACGCTGCATGACGATCAGCATGCAGTTGCCAAACGAATAGCGATGGAACCTGCTGAGCATCGACAGATACTTCAGCAGCGTTTCGCTTTTCCCCTGTTGAAGAGATTCCGAAAGCTCTTTCAAAGCGTCATCACTTTTCTTCAATGCCTCTTCACGATTCATGATGAAATAGCTCCTTTGAGTGTTGAGTCAGTGACTCAACGGACCAGAAAACAGATGGAAAACCCTTGGTTTGCACGCCATCGGCCTCCAGTGGGGAGCCTTTCATTACGGTCGTTCGTGAGGCCGCAGTTGACTTCAGAGCCGTAACAGCCGTTACGGTGTGTTGAAGCTCAGCCCGTGGTTGCCCCGGACCAGTTTCTGTCGACGACCGTGCTCGCATTTCTTGGGTAGCGAACCATACGGGCGATGAACTGGCCGCGAGCCGGCAGGCTCGTTTGGGGGTCACCGAATTGGGCGTCCGCGGTCAATGCATGTGTTGACGAATCTCGTCGAGACCGGCAGGCTCCCCAGTGGAAGCGATGGATGCTCGTCTACCCGTTTGCGATTGCTTCAACGCGATCAGTCGCGGAGCAAAAGATGGAGAGAGGCTGGTGTGCGTGAAACCATGGAGAAGAACCTCTCTGTGATCAGCCTCGGTGATTGCGGTTCCCGGACTTCTGTCGACGTGAATCCGGAGACGACTGAGGAGACTCAGAGGCTTCCGGTTCATTGTCAGATCCTGAATCGCCGCGATCATTCTGCTCATAGATCCATGAATGGACCTTGTCAGCGACCTTGGCAACCAGTGGAAGTTCGTCACGACCGAATGAAGTACTGGAATCCCAGCCATCATCCGTTCGGAAGATCCGCACGATGTTTACGCTGTAGCGAATTCCGGAATCCGTTTCGTTTTTCCAGATCGCTGCTTTCACTTTGCCGAGTCGAATTTCGTGAATGGGACGATTTGCCATACGGCACCCCGCTTTCCTTGAAAGAATGTTGTTCAGCCAAAAGAAACAACCCTTTCACGCACACCTTCTCTCTCGGTCAGCACACGGATCAGGGAATGTAAAAGAGTCCTGTTCTCATGTGTTCAACGAGCCAGTCGGCGAAGATGGAGGTGGTATGGGTTGCCCAGGGATTTATGTCGCATAGCGGACACTTTTTGTTCTGGTGATCGGGGCAGGTCTGAGTTGGTGGGCGAGCATCTGCCGGTGTCTGTATCGGAGCGACTGAAATCACCTGAGTCGAATTCTGGCCGCATCGGCCCGTAGATGCAGGAAGCTGTCGGATCGCACCTTCGCCAACAGTCACAGGGCGAGACACCGCAGGATCATCAGAGATTTCAACGCCCGGGCTTCAACCATTGGCGCCCGCTATTGACGAAGGTGTACAATTTGATTCTGGAAGCCGAGCGGGGCGGAGCAGGGCAGGGGCGTGATGAGCGGACGTTTGAGTAGTGAATCGTGCTGTGGCAACCTGGACGAGCCTGAGGAAGCGGAGGCGGCACTGCTGGGAAGCAACCATGCCAAGGAATACTCAGGTCTCGCGTCGAAGCGTCGATGCCCAGCACGATTGAGACGGCCAGCGAGGATGCTGCCGTCTCAATCACTGGCATCACGGTCCATTCGTGCGTTGTGGACCAAGGTAGTCGAGAAAGTTCCCTGTGTCTGAGGAAACGCGGTCAGAACCCGGAATTGGCTGCCACTTCGATCGAGTTGTCCGCAGTTCTGTACCGGTTCTTGAACAAGGTTGGTCTGCCGCGGTCACAGGCACAGTTGCAAATCCACCCGACCGCATACCCTCAAATCCTTGCGCACCAGCCCGATTCACCACCCCTTCGATGTGAGCCATGCCTCTCAAATCCGTCCGCTGTTGGCAGCTCACAAGCGGGGTGGCAAAAGGCCAGGGCGTCAATCGATCGCCAGGGTCAGGATTCAGTAGAAAAATTTTCCTGCACGGAAAGTCCGCGTCCCCCATTAGACCGAAAAGTGCTTCCAGAAGTTGCAGGCCTGGGTTCGGAGGTCCTGCCACAAGCCTGTCAGCACCCGATTGAATTCGAGTCAGTTTGATTATTGGGGCAGGTCAATATGCGGGAATTTGCAGGCTGTCTGGAACCGGCGGTACGTCATCAGCCGGCAATGGCTCACTGACGGTCTGGTACACGTCCGTTGCCGGTATATTGAGATGCGACTGAGTCAGTTGCTGTCGTGCCCAGTCTTTCCAGTCGGGCCTCGGGTCCAGAAAGACAACCTGCTCAAGCAGTTGTCGGGTCTCCGAATTGCGCTCACCATGGCGAATCCGAGCACGAGCGAGGTTGGAGACAAACTGATAGTCTTCGGGATCCAGCTGATGGGCCATAGAAAACTGTTCGATCGCTTGCGGGAAACGCCCAGCCGCCTCATAGACCAAACCCAGATTGTTATGGAACTCACCCAGGTTGGGATTGAGCCGGATGGCAAATTCAAACTCCCATGCTGCGAGATAGAAGTTGCCCTGCTGGAAGTGGATCTGGCCCAGGGTGTTGTGTGCCGGAGCGAAATTCACGTCGGCGATCAACGCCTCGTCAACGGCATGGCGTGCTCGGTCGAGATGGTCTTTTTCGATCAGCCGAATGGCCTTGTCATTCAGTTCCCGCGCTCGTTCTGTATCTGCTGTCAGTTCCGCCGTAACAGTTTCATACTTCCGCCCTTCGGTCTGCGACAATAGCGCGCACCCCGACTGCAGCAGGAGAGCGCAGGCGAAATGATGGAGCACAGACGTTCGCATGGAGATCTGCGGGGCAAGGTGAGGAACTGTTACTGTGGGGGAACATACTCGAATTCCCTGGCGAGAAGAGTCGCTGTCCAGTATTCCGTTGCAGAATCGGAACTGCGCTCGCGAGGTGTCAGTGTCAGTTCGGCAAAATCTGCCGCGGGAAATGCACGGTGCAGCTCCTTGAACAGTAAACCCAGTTCCGTCAGCTCCAATTGCCCCGCCGTCAACTGAATGTCCCGAATGATGAAGGGGGACGTGCCTGAACGTGGCTTTTGAGAAATCCCGACGTTGGCTGACAGCTGCCAGGAGGCGTGGGCAGTGTTGATTGCTGTGATTTCCTTCTGAACCTGTTCTTGCGGTGTGATGTGCCTTGCCCTTGTCGCGATGTCTCGTCGATATCGCTCCACTGCCTGCTGTTCTTCGACGACGGATTCGTAACGCTGGCGGGCTTCGCTGTAACTATCGACTGCCTCACGATAGTTGGCGTAGCTCAGACTGATTGCCATCGTCAGGAGAACCACTCCCAGCACCAGGATCTGCTGTTGTGAAAATCGGTGGATCATCGGCTGGACTCACTCTGCTGAGTCCGCACAATCAGACTGGCTTGAGGTATACCGCCGGAACTTGACGTCAGCTCTGTTTCATCTAACGGTGACGTGAAATGCAGCTGGCTGAACCAGCTTTCGATCTGATCCTTCTGTTCCGCTTCGACTTCAACAACAACATTCTGCGGCTCAATTGTGATCGCCTTGACCCAGACGGAAGTTCCGGTCAGCGGTTGTTGAAGTACGGCTGAGACGCGATCGAGAGGGAGAATGGGCCGCGGCAGGCTTTTCAACGACTCCGACTGTTTGCGCAATCGATTACTTTCCTGTTCGACGCGAGCCAGAGTTCGCCGTTGGGGCGGAAGCTTGGGAAGCAATTCCTCGAGGGCCTCATCACAGTCGGCGTCAATGGTTTGTACGATGGTATTCAGGCGAGACGTACGCCAGTTCATTGCAATCGTGCCAATGATCAGGCAAACGCACAACGTCAGCAGTAATCGCTGACGCCATGCAGCAGAAGTGTCGTTCGAGAATTCATGAAGCAATGGCTCGTTCAGGAAATCCTCGGAACGAGCGGAGCGATTACTCAAAAACGAGTCGGCGGCCTTCAGCAACTCCGTATCTGTTGCCAGTTCGTCCTGGTCATCGCGGAGACCTGGATGCAGGTCTGAAGTCCAATATTGAACGAATTGACCCTGAAATTCGACAGACTCGGTTCGCCCCCAGGCAGCGAAATTCGTTGTGTTGTTACCGCTAGCAGCACACCTCCAGCGTGCGATCAGGAGGCTGGCTGGAACTACGGCCGCGAGGCTGGCTTTTTGAATCTGCAATTGACGCAGTAGCATTAACAGTGGTTGCCGCTGAGTCACCAGCAGTCGAGATCGCTGTGAGTCGGCCGAAAGCACCAGTGTGTTGTCGGCATCCCAGGGCGTGAATTCTTCTGCAAGGAAGCGTACTTGTTCCGGCTGAACATTGCCGGGGAGTTTCTCGGGCAGCTCAACCCAAAGGCAGGACGCTGTTGGAAGTGCCACAAGAACCGGTATTCCCTGAGCGAAGCTGAAGTCAGCATCGTGGCTGGAAGTCTCAGAGATCGACAGCCGTCTGATATGCACTTCGCCACTGCTGTTCCCACTTATACAGCGGCAAGCATTTCCTTCCAGAACGAAGACGAAGCCGGAGTTCATGGGTACGTGCAATCAGGGTTTGAAGTTGGTAGGATGTCAATCTTTGCGCAGCGGAATTCGGGCATCCTGGGTCTCGTGACTGAGAATGATATGGTCGTTGGCGATCAGCTTCACAGTCCATTGCTCCCATGGATGTGGAAGGTTTGCGTTCAGCGGAATGACATGACTCTGAGTCCCATCTTTCAGGATGGCAAATGAATGGTCCCCTTCGATGGCCACGCCACTCAATTCAAGTGGCGGCGGTGGCGGCGCTGGTGTAGCTGATATGACTGCAGTGCTTTCTGCAGAGGGGGTTACCTGAGGCATAACGCGCGGGCGGCCAAATGACCGCTTGGGAATGTCGATCAATTCGTTGCCATCGCCTGCCAATCCTTTTTGAGCCGATGATACTGCTTCGGGCACTGACGCGATGACGGGTTCGACTGCTGGTGGCAACGGTGCGATTGTCGACCATATCGCCACACTCAACAGCGCCACGCACAGGGCCATGATGGTCATGTTGACGATGACGTTCCGCACTCTGTGTACTCTGGCTTTGATCGAAGTGAAGGGATCTCTATGAAATTGTGTCGAGTTCCTCAGTTCGCATCAATCGGAGTTCATCTCCAAACGATTTCGCTGAAACTCCAAAACCCAATCAACGCTTCGACTTCAAGCAACTCTGAGATCAGTGATTAAGACTTTCTTGTCCGTTGAGCCTTGACGCCCCGAGACATTGAGTTACTCTTCGGCGGGAGTGATGCGGGTGCTTACGGCGGGCGGTCAGGGACTCCCGTAATGCGTGAGAACCCGATTGTCAC
>VFQT010001261.1_pt1 | contig 31516 bp, 29 predicted proteins | sample 3512381 | NCBI WGS metagenome assembly VFQT01 (sample SAMN10412376, study PRJNA504923) | tailings metagenome | isolation source: Relicate 2 Philex TSF3 active mining site | place: Philippines: Tuba, Benguet | collected 2017-08-29
ACTTCGTGTCGCGTGCGCACGTCGACACCCGACGTCGGCTCGTCGAGCACGAGGAGTTCCGGACGGTGGAAGAGGGCGCGAGCCACGAAGACACGTTGCTGCTGACCGCCGGAGAGTTCTCTGATGTGCCGGTCGGCGAGCCCCGCCAGCCCGAGACGCTCGAGGACCCGTTCGGCCTCGGCGCGTTCTTCTGCGGTGATGCGTGGCCATCTCCCCGACTTCGACCGTGACATGACCACCACCTCGAGCACGGTGACCGGGAAGTTCCAGTCGACCGACTCGACCTGCGGCACGTAGCCCATCTTCAGACCGGGCTTCTTCGTCACGTGACCGTGTACCGGTCGTACCGTTCCCAGGATGGCGCGCAACAGGGTGGTCTTCCCTGATCCCGAGGGACCGACGAGACCGAGAAACTCACCGTGGCGGATCGACAAGTTGATGTCGGAGAGCACGGGGCTCGTGTCGTAGGCGCACGTCAGGTGCGCGCACTCGACGAGCAACTCGTGGGTCACTGCGGGTACGTCGCGGTGTCGACCAGACCGACGTCGAGATTCACGGCTTCGAGTGCCGCCGCGTCGCCGCCCAGCGCCTCGACCATGGTGATGAAGTTCTGCTTCATGAGACCGGCCCACGAATGCTCGAGATCGCCCGTCTTGCCCGGCAGGTCGTCGTCGCGGAGGGTGTCGACGTAGCGAGCACCGGTTTCCTTGCCGATCTGCTCGAGCACCGGTGACGGGAAGACCTCGCTACCGAAGACCGCCGGCACCTTCTCCGTACGCACCTGCTCGATGATCTGGGCGATGTCCTGGGGGCTCGGCTCCTCGAACGACTGCGGCTGGATCGCGCCGATCACGTCGAAGTCGTAGTGGAGAGCGAAGTACGCGTACGCGTCGTGGTAGGTGAGCAACTTGCGGTTGCGCACCGGAATCGTCTTCGTCGCCTCAGCCATCGCGACGTCGAGCGCCTCGACGATCTGCGACGCCTTGACGTAGTTCTCGTCGTAGGCGTCGACGTTCGCCGGGTCGATCTTGGCGAGCACGTCACGAATGACGGTGAGCATGTTCATCACCATCGGCGGATTCGTCCAGATGTGCGGGTTGGGCTTGCCGCCCTCGCGCGGGAACGAGAAGTCGAAGGCCCAGCTGCTCTCCGGTAGCACGGCGGTGCCGATCTCACAGATCGTCGCACCTGGAGCGTTCGCAATCGCCAGTTCGCTTGTCGGCTCCTCGAGCATGAGACCGTTCAGGAACACCACGTCCGACTTGGCCAGTTGCTCCGCCACGCTCGGCGGGGGCTCGTAGGTGTGCGAATTCGTGCCCTCGGGAACGATGCCCTGGATCTTCGGGCCGATGTCGCCGGCAATCATCGAGACGAGGCTCGTGATCGGCGCGACGGTCGTGGAGATCAGCGCCGTTCCCTCCACCGGTTGGGCATCGTTCACGCACGCGGCGAGTGCCTGCTGGGCCAGCTCGTCGGAGACGGCCGACGGGTCGGCGAGATCTGCGGGCTCGGGCTGTTCCACGACATCGGCCGGTGACGGCGTCGTCGAACATGCCCCGAGCACCAGGGCCGAGCAGACGACGAGGACTGCAATTTTCCTACGGGGAATCACCCCGACAGCCTACGAGTGGATTCTCGGGTTGTAACGGGCAACAGCCGGAGAAGGTTCAGTTCACCTGGCGTTCGCGACCTTCCCAGTACGGCGCGCGGAGATCCTTCTTCAGGATCTTCCCGCTCGGGTTGCGCGGCAGCGCGTCGATCCAGTCGACACTGGTGGGGCACTTGAACTTCGCGAGACGCTCCTTGGCGAATTCGATGATCTCGCGCTCGGTCACTTCGACGCCCTGCGCCTTCACAACGATCGCCTTCACGGTCTCGCCCCACTTCTCGTCGGGTACACCGATCACTGCGACGTCGGTGATGCCCGGGTGCGCCATGAGTGCGCTCTCGACCTCGGCCGGGTACACGTTCTCGCCGCCCGAGACGATCATGTCCTTCACGCGGTCGTGGATGTACACGTAACCGTCGGCATCGACGTAGCCGGCATCACCCGACTTGAACCACCCATCGGCCGTGATCGACTCCTCGGTCGCCTTCGGGTTGTTCCAGTACCCCTTCATCACCTGTGGCGAACGGATCCAGATCTCGCCCACCTCGCCGGTGGGCATGTCCTTGCCGGTCTCGCGATCGACGATGCGAATCTCGACGCCCGGCGCCGGCAGACCGCACGAGCGCAGACGGTGCGTGTTCGGTCCCTTCGGGTCGTGGTCTTCCACCGGCAGAAGGGTGGTCGCGCCGGTGGTCTCGGTGAGGCCGTAGACCTGCATGAAGTCGCACTTGAACGTCTCGACGCTCTTGGTGAGCACGTCGAGCGAGATCGGCGACGCTCCGTACACGATCAGACGGATGCTCGAGAAGTCAGCCTCGGCGACACCGGGCATGATCAACATGAACTGGAGCACGGCGGGCACGAGGAACGCGTGCGTGATGCCGTACTTGGCGAACAGACCGATGAGCTCGTTGAAGTCGAGGTCGCGCAGGATGATCGACTTCGACCCGACGTACTGTCCGGCCGTTGCCCAACCACTGCCGCCGATGTGGAAGAGCGGCATTGCGACGAGATTCACCATGTCGTCGGAGAGCTTCCAGAAGTCGATGGCACCGGGCAACAGACAGAAGAAGTTGTCGTTGGTGAGCATGACACCCTTCGGGCGTCCGGTGGTCCCGCTCGAATAGAGCTGGAACGCCACGTCGTCGGGCGCCGAGGCAACCTTCGGGTCGTCGGTTCCGCCCGAGGCGACCCACGACTCGTACTCGACGTCACAGCCGTCACCACCGATGACCACCACCAACGACGTGTGCACGAGGTTCGGACGGATCGCCTCGAGCACGGCTGCAAATTCCTTGTGCACGACGAACACCTTGGCGTGCGCGTCGTTCACGATGAACTCCACCTCGGGTGCCGCAAGTCGCCAGTTGATGTCGCACGACACCGCGTTGATCAGCGCACAGCCGTAGAAGACCTCGAAGTGCTCGATCGAGTTCTTGTCGAGGAAAGCGACACGGTCCTGCGGGCCGACACCGGCGGCGCGCAGTGCATTCGCCACGCGGATCGAACGGGCGAGCAGTTCACCCCATGAGCGGGTCCGCTCTCCCTCCACGAGGGCGGTGCGGTCTGCAAGACCGGTTCCGTGGGTACGGACGATGTCGGCGATGGTGGTGGGTGCTGCTGCCATGGCGAGAAATTACACGCCCCACATCCCCGGCGAAAGAGGCTCAGCGCGTTTTTGCACCCAGGTGAAACGACCTCACCGCCCGCGCGAAGATGTTGGCTTCCACGTCGGGTTCGCTGACCACTTCGAGATCGCGCAGGCGTTTGGGCATCTCCGTGAACACCGCGGTGAGCACCGCGCGGGCCAGGTTCGCTCCCACGCACAGGTGGGTGCCGAATCCGAATGCGAGGTGCGGGTTCGGGCTGCGCCAGATGTCGAACGTGAACGGGTTCGCGAACACCGCTTCGTCGCGGTTCGCCGACGGATACACCATGATGATGCGGTCTCCCTCTGCCACGGGTTGGCCGCCGATCACATCGTCACTTGCAGCAGTCCGGAAGAAGTTGTTGAGTGGCGTCACCCACCGCAACACCTCTTCGACGGCACCTGCGGCGAGCGTCGGGTCGTGCGCGAGCGCCTCCCACTGGTCGGGATGGTCGCAGAAGGCGCGGAGTCCGTGTGCGATCGCAGTTCGGGTGGTCTCTGCACCGCCGGCGATGAACAGTCCGACCTCGTGGAAGATCGACTCGGGCGAGAGTCGTTCGCCGTCGATCGTCGCGTGCGCCCAGATCGACATGAAGTCGTCACGAGGGCAGCGCGCACGGTCTTCCATGACCGGTGCCATCGCGGCGAGAAATTCACGGTTGGCGTCGATGAACTCCTCCATCACGCACTCGTCACGTTCACGCATGTCGGTGCGCATCAACCGTTCGCTCCACGACTTCAGTGCCGGCCAGTCGTGCTCCTCGAAGCCGAGCAGTCGGCATGTCAGCCGCGCGGGCAACTGACCGGCAAGATCGGCGATCACCTCGAACTCCCCCCGCTCGGCGCACTCGGCGACGAGATCTGCGACGAGCGACGAGATCTCCGCCTCGCGCCGCGCCACCCCTGCACGGGTGAGTTGTGGCTGCACCAACATGCGTTGTTGACGGTGACGCGGGTCGTCCTGGGCGATCATGTTGCTCTCGCGCGGTTCCCAGATCGCCCGATACCCCCGACCCGACACGAACACCGACGACCGTCGTTCGACATCCATGACGTCGGCATGACGCGTCACCGCCCAGAGACCGTTCTTCTCGTCGCGCCACACGGGAGCGTGCTCGCGCATCCATGTCCACGTCTCGTGCGGGTTCGTCGCCCACATCTGCGGGTCGAGCAAGTCGACCGTCACCGTGTCGTTTACTGCGTCATTCACCGTGCGTCTCCTTCGTGTGTCCGGTCGAATCGCGGACGGAGCGGCGGGCCACCGACCACGCCTCGCCGCGCGTGGGGTCGGGTTCTGCGGGAAGACCCAGCACGCGTTCACCGAGGATGTTCTTCTGCACCTCCGTGGTGCCGCCTCCGATGGTGAGCGCGCGAGAGAACATGTACCCGCTGTACCAACTGCGCGACGCGAGGGTCTTCTCTCCACCGCGATCTCCGGTGAGCATCGCCTCGGCCCCGAGCAGATCACGCGCGGTCTCCATCACCCGCTGGCCGTGTTCGTCAGCCATCACTTTCCTGATGCTCGCCTCGGGCCCGGGGTGTTCCCCACGCAGCCGAGCGGCCAACGTGCGCAACCGGATCACGTCGAGCACTGCGTCCTCGACGTGCAGTGCCGCGAGTCGCTGGCGCATCACGTCACCGAGCGAACTTCGCGCGCGACCCTCGTCGACCACGTCGCCCGCCGTCGGCCCGTGACCCCACAGTGCCCCTCCGGTCGACAACGACACTCGTTCGTTGCCGAGCGTGACCTTGGCGAGTCGCCAACCGTCGTCGACCTCGCCGATGACATGATCGTGGGGAATGCGCACGTCGGTGAAGAACACTTCGTTGAAGCTGGCAGCGCCCGCGATGTTCGTGATCGTGCGGATCTCGATGCCCGGCGCATCCATGGGGCACACGAAGTAGGTGATGCCCTCGTGCTTGGGTTTGTCGGGCGACGTGCGTGCGATCAAGATGCCCCACTTCGAATAGTGCGCGCCGGTCGTCCACACCTTCTGGCCGTTCACGACCCATTCGTCGCCGTCGCGCACGGCGCGGGTCGAAAGATCTGCCAGATCACTGCCGGCACCCGGTTCGGAGAACAACTGGCACCAGATCTCCTCCGCGGCGAGCGCCGGCAGAACCCACCGGCGTTTCTGATCCTCGGTGCCTGCGTGAATAAGGGTCGGCACCGCCCACCCCGTGCCGATCTGGTTCACCGGTCGCTTCACACCCGCGCGCGCCAACTCGTCGTCGATCACGATCTGCGTCACCGGGTCGGCACCGAGACCCCACGGTGCCGGCAGGTGCGGAGCGACGTATCCGGCTTCTGCCAGGTCGCGCGCCGACGGCGTCGGGTGCGCTGCCAACCACTCGCGCACGGTCACGCGACGCGGGTCGTCGTCTGCGGGCAGGAACTCCTCCATTGCACGACACAGTAGGCAGTCACGCGGCCACGGGTCGCCGCCGCCGGGCGAACTACCGTCTCTTCACATGCCCAGCGGTGCCGTCTCCTCAGACCTCGACGGGTTCCGGCTCGAGGCCGCGGCGTGGATCGCCGAGCACAAGTCGCGGGCGCCACGCGACTACGGCGCGATTTGTCCTCCCGACCTCATCGATGCGGCGGTTGCATGGCAGTCGTTGCTCTTCGAGTCCGGGTGGGCCGGGCTTCACTGGCCGGTCGAACACGGCGGACGCGGCCTCACGCCGTCTCACCACGCGGTGTGGGTCGAAGAGTGCGCAAAGGCCTCCGTTCCGCCGTTCTTGAACATGGTCGGTCTCGTCCTCGCCGGCGGTGCGGTGATGGCGTTCGGCTCCGACGAACAGAAGGCTCGTCACCTCGTGGCAACACTTGCAGCCGAGCACGTGTGGTGCCAGTTGTTCTCCGAGCCGGGCGCCGGCAGCGACCTCGCGTCGCTCTCCACCCGTGCCGAACTCGACGGCGATCGTTGGGTGGTGAATGGCCAGAAGGTGTGGTGCAGTGGCGGCCGGTGCGCAAACTGGGGCATCTTGATGGCGCGCACGAAGACTGAAGGCGCGAAGCACGACGGCATCTCGTTCTTTCTCTGCCCGATGGATGCGCCCGGCATCGACGTGCGCCCGCTGCGCCAGATGACGGGCGAGAGCGAGTTCGACGAGGTCTTCTTCACCGATGCCGAGTTGCCCGCCGACAGTCTGATCGGACCGTTGCACGGCGGCTGGGGTGTCGGCATGGCCGTCCTCACGAACGAACGAGGCCACATCGGTGCGAGTGTCATCGGTCTCGAACGACGCCTCGAACAGATGTCGTCGCTCGGACGAGATCGTGGCCTCGACACAACCGACCGGCAGCGACTCGCGCTTCTCCTGTCGCGCGGTACCGCATACAAGGCAATGGCCCAGACGCAGGGTCCCGTGGCATCGACTGCGTCGTCACTCATGAAACTCGGCATCACCGAGATGATGTTCGACGTCGCAATGCTCCGTGGCTCGACATCCGGCGCCGACGCCATGCTCGAGGGCCCCGATGCCTCCGGCATGCTGGCGGCCCCAGGTGGCCGCATCGCCGGCGGGTCGAGCCAGGTGCAACGCAACATCATCGGCGAGAGACTTCTTGGCCTGCCGAGGGAGCCAACATGACCGACCACATCGCCTGCACCGACGCCACCGTGATCGAATCGCTCGACGGAGTGAAGATCGTCGTCCACGACTTCGGTGGAGCCGGCACACCGGTGCTGCTGTCACATGCGACGGGTTTCCATGCCCACTGTTGGGAGCCGGTCGCAGCACGACTCGCCGCTCATCACCGCGTCTTCGGTCTCGACCACCGTGGATACGGCGACGCCGAGACCGTCGACCCCGCCGAAATGTCGTGGCGTCAGTACGGCGACGACGCGCTCGCCGCTGCACGTCATGTCTCAGGCTCGTGCGGTGGCGCACCGGTGGTGGGGATCGGACATTCGATGGGCGGCGCATCACTGTTGATGGCGGCGCATCGGGAGCCGTCACTCTTCGCCGCTCTCTTCGTGTTCGAACCGATCGTGTTCCCGCCGCCCGACCCCACGGCCGGTCCGCGTCCCGAGAGTCCGTTGCCTGCCGGTGCACGCAAACGACGTGCCGTGTTTCCGTCGTTCGACGCAGCTCTCGAGAACTTCTCCGCCAAGCCCCCGCTCGCAAGTTTCCACCCTGCTGCACGTGAGGCATACGTGCGACACGGCTTCAAGCCGACTGCAGAGGGCGTGGAACTGAAATGCCTGCCCGAACACGAGGCGCGTACCTACGAGACAGGCGGCTCGAGCGGCGCATGGGACGACCTACCGCAGGTCACCGTGGCGACATGGGTGCTGTCGGGCGCGCCTGCTCCGTACCAACCGTCGTCGTTCGCCTTCTCGGTGGCAGAACGCATTCCCGGGTCCACCTACGTCCAGTACGACGAAATGGGACACTTCGGCCCGCTCGAGCATCCCGACACGATCGCCGAGATGGTCGAGCGAACACTCGCGGCACGGGCGTGAGCCGCACCCGTCGACTCGCATCGAGCATCGATGCCGCCGGCGACCGGTGGTGCGAGTCGCTTCGCTCGGTCCGCCCGGCACGACTCGTGTTCGGTGCCGCGAGCACCGTGGGCGACTTCAGCCTCGTGTGGCACGTGATCGGTCTCGTTCGTGCGTTCGGCTCCGTGTCACGACTCCGCGAGGCTCTCGTTCTCTCGGCAGCGCTCGGCGTCGAGAGTCTCGTGGTGAACCAGGGCATCAAGAAAGTGTTCCGACGCACGCGCCCGACGACGTCGGGTGACGACAGGTTCTCGGTGCGCACTCCGTCGACCAGTAGTTTCCCGAGCGGTCACGCATCGTCGGCCGCGTTTGCGATCGTCGTACTGACCTCTTTCTCGGGCCTCGCGTGGGCACCGCTGTGGATCACGATCGGTGCGATCGTGGCCCTCAGCCGGGTCGTCGTTCGCATCCACCACCTCACCGACGTCGTCGCCGGTCTCGCAACCGGAGCATTGCTCGGCGCGGCTGCGCTTCCGATCGTGAGCGCTGTCACCGGCTGACGTTCGCCTGAGGAACCGCGCCGACGGGAACTGATCCGGGAATAGAAGCCCGACAGACGCATGTTGACGACGCAGTGACACGAGCTTTCGGCCTGACCTTCGACTACCGCTGTCCGTTCGCGCGACTCGTGCACGACCACGTGGTCGAAGGCCTCCGTGGCGGCGCCGACTGGGACGTGACGTTTCTTCCTTTCTGCCTCGGCCAAGCCCATGTGGAAGACGGCATGCCCGACGTGTGGGACTCGCCCGACGGCGACAGCGGACTCTTCGCGCTCCAGACCTCGATCTCGGTGCGCGACAAGCAGCCGTCGGCGTTTCTCGACGTGCACCAGGCGCTCTTCGACCATCGCCACGTCAGCGGCGGGTCGTTGCGCGACCGGCAGGTGCTCGCCGGCATCCTCAGCGCCAACGGCGCCGACCCCGATGCCGCCTTCGCCGACGTCGACTCGGGCCGCACGCTCGACGTCGTTCGAGAGGAGCACGAGAAGTACGTGCGCTCGCACAGCGTGTGGGGAACACCCACGTTCGTGGTGCGTGACTCGGCCGTGTTCGTGCGCCTTCTCGACCACGCCCGGGGCGACCGGGAGCTCGGACGCCGAACGATCGACCGGATCCTCGACGACATCGACTGGCCGATCCTGAACGAGTTCAAGCACACCAGCATCCCCATGTGAGCCGGTCGGGAACGGCACGTTCCCGACGCAAGTAGGTTGTGCCCGTGGACGACAGAGAACGGCGCATGAGCGACACCGAGGCACTCATGTGGCGCCTCGAGAAGGACCCGTTCCTCGCGTCGTCGTTCGCGAACATCTCGATCCTCGACTCTCCCCCCGACCTCGACCGCCTGCGCGCACGGATGGAACGCGCCTCCCTCCTCATGCCGCGACTCCGCCGGCGGGTGCAGCCGGCCCCGGGCAATCTCGGGACACCGTCGTGGGTCGACGACCCCGACTTCGACATCGACTACCACGTGCGACGAGTCGCGCTCCCCGCACCCGGGTCGATGCGACAGTTGCAGGATCTCGTCACGTTGCTCCTCGCCGACCCATTCGACCGTTCACGGCCGCTCTGGTTGTTCCTCGTCGTCGACGGTCTGGCCGGCGGCAAGAGCGCCCTCGTCGAGAAGATCCACCACACCGTCGGTGACGGCCAGGGAATGGTCGAGCTCTCGTTGCACTTCCTCGACCTCGAACGCGAGCCTGCTCCGTTGCCCCCTCTCGACCCCGAGATCGAGGCACGGGCCACGTCGTCGTCGCAACCCGATGCCACCGATGCACTCCGTGACGCGGTCGGTGATTCCTTGCGGCTGCCGATCGCAGTTCTCCGACAGGTCCGCGACGTGCTCTCCGACCCGTCGTCGCTCGGTGCTCTCGGGGCCTCGACTGCGGCGACCGTGCGCGAACTCGTGGCCCAACTCTCCGAGACCGATTCGGCGCGTTCTCCACTGTGGACCGAACGTTCCCTCAGGCGACGCCTCGAGACGCTCCGCGTGCCGTACACGAGCATCCGTGCCGCGTCGAAGTCGCTCGGAGGCACCTTGAACACCGGGTTCGTGACGGCCGTCGCCCAGGCCGCCGGTCGCTACCACTCACGACTCGGAACCCCGGTCGAGTCGCTGCGCGCGTCGATGGCCATCAGCACGCGCACCGCCGACAGCGGCGCGAATGCGTTCTCGCTCGTTCGGGTTCTCGTGCCGACCGCCGAGATGCCACTCGTCGAACGCTTCGAGGCGGTCAACGAACTTCTCGTGGCGGCGAGGTCGGAGTCGCAGTCAGCCAATCTCGACATGATCGCCGGGTTCGCAGGGTTGCTCCCGACGTCGGTCGTCACCCGACTCGCCAGGGCACAGGCGGAAACCGTCGACTTTGCCACCTCGAACGTGCGTGGTTCGGGAGTACCGCTCTACATCGCGGGGGCCAAGATGCTCGCCAACTATCCGGTGGGCCCGTTGGCAGGGGTCGCATTCAACGCGACGTTGATGTCGTATCTGGGCAGTCTCGACGTCGGCGTCAACATCGACGAAGCCGCGGTGACGGAGCCCGTCGTGCTGGCCGAGGAACTACAGACCGCCTTCGCCGATGTGTGCACACTCGCCTCCGACGGTCTGCTCCCGGTCGGCGCGATGGACGACCCGGAAGGGTCTCCCCCTCCTCCGCCGCCGGTCAGGCGTCGGTGGTGGAAGCGGCGGGGCTGAGCAACGAGCGAAGGTCGAGCAGCAAGTCGGCAACTTCGGTGGCCGACACGAGTTCACGCCGCAACATCTCTGCGAGTGCCTTGTCGATGACGGCGAGCGCCTCTGTGATCACCGGTTCGCGCGTCTCGATCATGTGCTCCTCCTTGCCGGTGCGGCCGATCTGGTCGCCCCGTCTGGCGCGGTTCCGCCCGCGTGGTGCCATGGTACAGAGCCGACACCGTGCACCACTGGCATCTCGTGCGACCTGTGTCGCACCAGAAATTTGGTTGCAGTGATCCGGTTCCGGCAGCCCGGCGCACGTGGTCTACGGTGCCGACGATGGATCTGAAGGACAAAACCACTGTCGTCACTGGTGCTGCCGGCGGTATCGGCGCAGCGCTCGCCCGGCGCTTCCACGCCGCAGGAGCACGGGTGGTGGTCGCCGACCGTGACGGTGACCGGCTCGGCGAGATCGAACGAGAACTGAACGCGACGCGTGACGGCTCGGCTCTGGCGGTCGTGGCCGACGTCGGCACGGAGGCCGGCAACGTTGCACTCATCGAGGCCGCACGTGCACACTTCGGCTTCATCCATCTCTTCTTCGCGAACGCAGGCATCGCACAGGGCACCGACCTCGCCTCCACCGACGAAGCGACGTGGGAGTCGGTGATGGACGTGAATCTTCACGCACACAGGTGGGCCGCCAAACACCTCATCGGTGACTGGCTGGCTGCCGGCGAAGGGTACTTCTGTTCCACCGCCTCGGCCGCAGGTTTGCTCTCCCAGATCGGGAGTGCGACCTACAGCGTGTCGAAGCACGCGGCCGTGGCCTTCGCCGAATGGCTCTCGATCACCTACGGCGACCGGGGACTGCGCGTGACGTGCCTGTGTCCGCAGGGCGTGAACACGAACATGTTGAACCCGCCGGGGGCCGACGGCATCGACAAACGCGGCGGCGACGTGGTGAAGGCTGCGGGCAATGTTCTCGAGCCCGACGAGGTCGCCGACATCGTCCACGACACGATCGTGGCCGAGAGATTCCTCGTGTTGCCGCACCCGGAGGTGCACACCTACGAGATGCGAAAGGTCGACGACCGCGACCGGTGGCTCGCGGGCATGCGAAAACTGCAGGCACGCGTCTTCGGCGGCTGAACACAGCGTCGCGACATCACACACGACAGGGGGAACCATGGGAGTCAGGCTCGAACCGTCAGACGAATTCATGCACGAGCTCGGCCCGGAGCAGAACTTCAACGAGAGCATGTACATCAACTGCTTCGATCCCTCGAGCGAAGTGGGCGGCTGGTTCCGCATGGGAAACCGGGCGAACGAAGGCCACGCCGAGATGACAGTGTGTCTCTACCTTCCCGGGGGACGCGTCGGCTTCATGTTCAAGCGACCCACGATCGACTCGAACGACGTACTCGATGCGGGCGGCATGACCTGGACCATGGTCACACCGTTCGAGGAACTGCGGGTCGACTATCGCGGCCGGGTCGTGGTGCTCGACGATCCTCTCCAGATGACCGACCCGAAACGCGCCTTTGCAGAAAACCCGCAGGTCGACTGCGAGGTGCACCTCACCTTCACCGGGCACGGCCGTGACAGCATGTTCGGAGGCGAACCCGACACTCCGCACGAGCGACCTGGCGAAGAATTCGCGAAGGGGCACTACGAGCAGTTGGTGACCGGCCGCGGCACGATCCGCGTCGGCGACGAGGCGTTCGAGATCGATGGGTTCGGCCTGCGTGACCACTCGTGGGGTCCGCGCTACTGGCAGGCTCCTTGGTACTACCGGTGGCTGACCGCGAATTTCGGCGACGACCTCGGCTTCATGGCGAGCCGAGTGGCACGTCGCGACTCCGATGGCAGCCGCGGCGGCTTCGTGTGGGACTCAGGCCGTATTCACCTCTGCGACGACGTGCGCATCACCACGGTCACCCGCGGCGACGACGCATACCACGACCGCGTCACCGGTGTGATCTCGTCGTCGAAGTCCGACAAGTCGTGGCACTTCGAGGGCCAGGTGCTGAACCTCATTCCGCTGCGCAACCGCCGTCGTGATCCCGAGGGTGAATGGCTGCTCACGCGCATCAGCGAGGGAATGACACGCTGGACGATCACCGACGGCGAGCATGCCGGACGCACCGGCTACGGCATGAGCGAATATCTCGACCAGATCATCGACGAACGCCCGGTCGGCATCGACGAATAGCCGGGCCGCTGCGACAACGGTTCGTGCCGCTGGTAGACAACAGAGCGTGCCGACACGACCGATGCATGCCCACGGTCGGGTCGCGCGGACTGTTGCGTTGCTCGGAACGGGTCTCGCACTGTCGGCCGTGTACCTCGGGTTCGCATCGTCACCGGCTGCCGCACACAACACTTTTCTCGACTCGTCACCGGCCGAGGGCGAGAGCCTCGCGGCGGCACCCGCCGCTTGGTCGGTCTCGTTCGCATCGGACGTCCCCCTCGATTCCGCATCGGCCGAGGTCGTGCGCGCCGACGGGACCCGAACCGCACTCCCCGCCCCGACGCACGGCTCGACCACCTCGACGGTCGTGTTCGCGCTTCCGCCCGACCTCCAGGGGTCGGTCACCGCACGCTGGCGCCTCGTGGGGACCGACGGTCACGTCATCTCGGGACGTGTGAACTTCTCGGTGGGTCCGGTGCCCGATCCCGGAGCGAGCGACTCAGCGACCGGATCTCCGCAAGTCGACGCCCTTGGCGGCACCGACGTCGACGACACCTCAGGCTTGCCGGGATCTGCACTGACGATCCTGCGCGTCATGAACTATCTCGCACTCGTTACTGTCGGAGGACTCTTCGCGGCCGAGACGGTATTTGCGCGCGGAACCCTGGTGAACCCCATCGCCACGAGAACTCTCATCTACGGCACCGCCGTGCTGGCGGTCATTCCGGTCATCCAGACACTGCAACTCGCCGCCGATGTGTCCTCGTCGAGTCTCCTCGTCGCAGTCGGACGCATCGGCGATGCACTGTCGCTCGTTCCAGGGCAGATGACCGCATTGAGGAGTGTCTTCGGCCTCGTGATCGCGTTGGCCGCGGTGACGGTTGCCCGTGGTCGCCTCGAACAGGGGCAACTGCTCGTCGCAGCCGGAGCCGGATCCGGGTACCTCGTCACGCTCGCCTACGCCGGCCACTCTCGTTCGCAGGGTTCTCCCTGGCTCGGCGTTCCAGTCGACGTCGTGCACACCGGTGCCGTCGTGTACTGGCTCGGCGGCGTTGCAGTCATGGTTCTCGTGGTCGCACCGATGCTCGATGCCCGAGCGGCCGTCGACGCGTACCGCCGGTTTGGCGACGGTGCACGGATCGCCGTACCGGTCATTCTCGCGACGGGCGTCATCCAGTCGGCACGGCTGCACGGAAGCCTCACGACGTTGTTCACCACCCCGCACGGGCGCATCCTTCTCCTCAAGATCGCAATCGTCGCGTCGATGTTGAAGGTCGCCGACCGCAATCGACGGCTGCTCGGCGAACCCGACCGACCCGGAGGCGACCGCCGACTCCGGCGGGACGTCACCGTGACGGCCTTGACCGAGACCGGAATCGGACTCGTCGTGGTCGCAGTGACCGCCGTCCTCGTCACCTCGTCTCTCGCCTGACGACTCTTTGCGTGGTGCCCTCACTACTGTGACGCCACCGACCTTCACCCCGAGGAGACGATGTGAAACGAACCGTCATCGCGATTGCCACCGCCACCATGCTGCTCGTGGGCTGCTCCGGAACGAGCAACGACTCGACGGAGTTCGACCCTGACGACACGATGTTCGCCCAGATGATGATCCCACACCACGAACAGGCCATCGAGATGTCCGACATCGCCCTCGACCCGACCACCGAGGCCGGACAGACCGTCAGAGACCTCGCGACTCGGATCAAGGCCGAACAAGATCCTGAGATCGCACAGATGACGTCGCTGTTGACGCAGTGGGGACAACCTGCACAGATGGACCCGTCGATGGATCACTCGTCGATGATGAGCGGAATGCTGAGCGCCGACGAACTCTCAGCTCTGGGAGCAAAGCGCGGGCAGGACTTCGACGTGGCATGGATCAACGCAATGATTGCCCACCACGAGGGAGCAGTCGAGATGGCCCGTGACGTGATCGACAACGGCAAGAACGCCGAGCTTCGCGCCCTCGCCGAAGCGATCGTGACGAGCCAGCTCGCCGAGATCGACGAGATGACGTCACTCGTCGGAGGCTGAACCGGAGCCTCCGGGGGTCACCTCAGAGCAGAACCGACGCGAGGCGGCGCCACTGTTCGGTCGGCGCCTCGCGCACGTTGTCGGTGAGCACCTGAACACACACGTGATCAGCGCCAGCCGCGTGGTGCTGCGCGACCCGTTCCGCGATCTGATCGGGTGTTCCCCACGCCACGATCGCATCGACCAGACGGTCGCTGCCGCCGTTCTCCCAGTCGTCCTCGGTGAAGCCGATACGTCGCAGGTTGTTGTAGTAGTTCGGCAGTCCGAGGTAGATCTTCATTCCCGCTCGCGCGATGCGTCGTGCCTCGGTCGGGTCGGTCTCGAGCACCACCATCTGCTCGGGGGCGAGCAGCGCGTCGGGCCCCATCGCCTCGCGGGCGATCGCCGTGTGGTCGGGCGTCGTGAAGTACGGGTGCGAGCCGTTTGCGCGTTCGGCCGAGAGCTTGAGCATCTTCGGGCCGAGCGCCGCGAGCAGACGCCCCGGATCTTCGCTCGGGCCGACCGCCATGAACAACGCCTTGTCCATCTTCTCGAGGTACTCCACCATGTACGAGTACGGCTTCGACCAGTCGTGCTTGCGCACTCCGGCCACCAGGTGACCGTGGCTGACACCCATGCCGAGCAGGAAACGACCGGGGAACGCCTCGGCCAGGGTCTTCTGACCGGCGGCCATCGTCATCGGGTCGCGCGCGTAGATGTTGGCGATGCCCGTTGCAATCGCGAGTTTCTCGGTGGCCGAGAGCAGAACCGCGGCCGACACGAACGGATCACGTCCGACCGCTTCGGCGATCCAGAGGCTCGGGAACCCGAGTTCTTCCGCGGTCTGCACGGCACGCTTTGCGTCGGGCGTGGAGAGTGCGTCGATCGATCCGTACCAGAGTCCGACTCTTCCGAGGTCAACGTTGGGCTTCGCCATCGTCGTCACCTTTCGTGTCTGCCGGGCGAGAGCCCGGGCGCCATTCGGACCAGTTCAGCAGATGCGCCAGTCCGCCGAACGATTCAGTTCCGGCGAAGAGCCCAGTCATCGATCAACCGACGGGCGATCGAGATGTGCGGCGGGATCATCGGCAGGTCGTCGCGCGACCACCACTGGGCGTCGGCGATCTCGGTCGGGTCGGGCACGATCTCCCCCGACACCCACCGCGCGCGGAAGCCGAGCATCAGCGAATGGGGAAACGGCCACGGCTGGCTCGCCACGTACTCGACATGGTCGACGACCACACCGACCTCTTCCTCGACTTCGCGGGTCACCGCCTGCTCGAGCGATTCGCCCGGCTCCACGAAACCGGCGAGACACGAATACATCGGCACACCGAAGTTGGCACCACGCGCGAGCAGCGCCCGTTCGTCGTCACCTTCGCCGCGGGTCACGAGAGTGATGATCGCCGGCGCAAGACGTGGGAACGCGAGCAGCGAGCACGACGGGCACACGACAGAGCGGTCGTTGTCGGAGTGACGGGTCGGCTCTCCGCAGCGACCACAGAACCTGTGGGTACGTGCCCACTCGACGATCTGCACAGCACGACCAGCCACCGCCCACTCGGTCTCCGACACTCGCCCGAAGAGCGAGCGCAGGTCGATCTCGGCGCCGTACCCGGGGTCTTCTCCTTGGGGCACATCGACACCCCAGCAGGCGACGTCGCCGTGCATGCCGAGGAAATGGGCATCCCAGTCGGGCTCGGCGCGACGGTCGTCGACGAACACCTTGGTGCCCACCACGTGGATCCAGCGTTCGGATGCGGCGCTGGCCGGCGGAGAAAGGGACGGACGGAATGCTGCGTCGTGACTCACCGTCGATGACGGTAGTCCGCAGCACCGGACATAGGCTCGGACACATGGCAAACACACAGAATTCAGTCGTCATCGTCGATGCCCTGCGCACCCCGATCGGCCGCCGCGGCGGCGGACTCTCGGGCATGCACCCCGCAGAGACCCTCGGTCTCGTGCAGAAGGGCATCATCGAGCGGGCAGGCATCGACCCCGCTCTCGTGGAGCAGGTCGTGGGCGGCTGCGTCAGCCAGGTCGGCGAGCAGTCGTTCAACGTGACGCGCACTGCGTGGCTCGCCGCCGGTCTCCCGCTCACCACCGCAGCCACCACCGTCGACACACAGTGCGGCTCGTCGCAGCAGGCCACCGGTCTCGCGACATCGCTCATCGGCGCGGGTGTTGTCGACGTCGCCATGGCGTGCGGCGTGGAGGCAATGAGCAGAGTGCCGATCGGGTCGAACAGCCGCAAGGAACTCGGCCTCGGCGTGCCGATCCCGAAGACCTACTTCGACCGGTACGAGATGACGTCTCAGTTCGAAGGTGCCGAGCGCATCGCCGACCACTGGAAGATCACGCGCGACGACACCGACCGCTTCGGTCTCGCCTCGCAGGAACGCGCGATCCGCGCATGGAACGAGGACCGCTTCGCCGGCCAGTACATCGAGGTCGATGCGCCCGAGATCGACGCAGAGGGCAAGCCCACCGGCGGCACCCGCCGCGTGGCGAAAGACGAAGGTCTCCGCGAGACCTCGCTCGAGAAGCTCTCGACGCTCAAGCCCGTGGCCCGCGAGAACGGCGTGCACACCGCCGGCAACTCGTCGCAGATCTCCGACGGCGCAGCCGCGGTGCTCATGATGAACGAGACCAAGGCCGCACAGCTCGGCCTGCGCGCCCGTGCACGCATCGTCGACTCGTGCCTCGTCGGTGTCGACCCGGTGTTCATGCTCACCGGTCCGATCGACGCCACGCAGCGTCTGCTGTCGCGCAACAACCTGAAGATCGACGACATCGACGTGTTCGAGATCAACGAGGCCTTCGCCTCGGTCGTGCTGGCGTGGGCCAAGGAAGTCGGCGCCGACCTCGACAAGACGAACCCGAACGGCGGTGCGATCGCCCTCGGCCACCCGCTCGGCGCGACCGGTGCGTTCCTGATGACGAAGGCTCTCAACGAGCTCGAGCGCATCGGTGGCCGGTACGCACTCGTGTCGATGTGCTGCGGTGGCGGTCTCGGCACCGGCACGCTCATCGAGCGGCTCTGATCCACACACCGGCACCATGAGGAGCCGGAACCAGACTCGGCAACGGGCCGCGGCGATCCTCGTCGCGGCCTGTTCCGTGCTCGGGGCCGCATGTGCCGCCGAACCGGTCGACGGCACCGCGACGGTCACGAAGGTCGTCGACGGCGACACGATCACCGTGCGTCTCTCCGGGCGCACCGAGACCGTGCGCTTGATCGGCGTCGACACCCCCGAGACCGTGCACCCGACCAAGCCGGTCGAATGTTTCGGACCCGAAGCATCCGCTTTCACCAAGTCGCTCCTCGCACCCGGCACCGAGGTGTCGGTCGTGCGCGATGCCGAGGCGCGAGACCGCTACGGGCGTCTTCTCGCGTACGTGACCCGTCTCGACGACGGGCTCTTCGTCAACCGCGCGATCCTCGAGAACGGCATGGCCGTGCCGTTGTCGATCGAGCCGAACACTGCTCGCGAACGCGACTTCGCAGAAGCGGCTCATCGTGCATCGGTCGCGGGGCTCGGTCTGTGGGGTGCGTGCGAGCGATAGCGTCGCACCATGGCATCGCTCGCGTCGCGGCTCGGACACAGCGACGACACCCGTCTCGTCATCATCTCGTGCGACGACCTCGGGTCGTGTCATGCAGCAACGGTCGGGGTGTTCACCGCCATCCGTGACGGTGTCGCCACATGCACCTCTCTCATGGTTCCGGCCCCGTGGGCTCGGTTCGCGGCACTCGAGCAACGGGGTGAAGACATCGGGGTGCACCTCACGTTGAATGCCGAACACCCGGCCTACCGCTGGGGCCCGATCACCCACGCGCCGTCACTCCTTTCGGGCGAGGGTGGTTTCCCGCGCGCCATCGACGACCTGTGGGAACACGCCGACCCGACCGAGGTGCTGCGCGAATGTCGTGCCCAGGTCGAGCGAGCGCTCGCGTGGGGCATCGACGTCACCCACCTCGCTCCGCACCTCAGTGCGATCACCCTGCGGCCGGAGTTCTTCGACATCTATCTCGAACTCGCTGTCGAGTTCCGTTTGCCGATCAGGCTCCCGTCGACCATTCCGGCGTCGGCCGCGGGCTTCGACTTCCGTGCGCTCGCCGCAGCCGAAGGCGTCTGGTTCCCCGATCACTTCGACCACGACTGGCGCGCCGGGTCACGCGAGCGACTGATGAACGCCATCACCTCGCTCGAACCCGGTGTCACCGAGATCCACGTGCAGCCGGCCATCGACACACCCGAGGTGCGCGCACTCGGCGAGACAGCGGCAGGTTGGGTCGACGATCTCGCGCTCGTCACCGGAGACGAGATCCGCCGCGCACTCGCCGACGTGAACGCCGTGCTGATCGGCTACCGCGAGATCAGGGACGCGATGCGAGCCGGCTGATCGCCGCCGCAGCGTCACCCGACCACAACGCAGCGAACAACTCGCCCGTGCTCCCCTCCGACTTCAGTCGGCCGCGCATGAAGGCGACCGTCGGATCGTCGGACGCGTACTTGGCGTCGATCGTCACCACCGTGTCGGCGTCGTCAGGCCCTTCGACCGCCACGTCGGACTTCGAGAAGACGACGCGCCACTGGATGCTCACTGGCCGCCGCCCGTCGTGACGCGGTGAGCGGCACGCAACCCCGCGAACAGATCATCTTCGAGAACACCGTCACCTGCAGTGTCGCTCGGCGCTCCTGCGACGCTCCGCGCCAGGATCCAGTCTTCCCACGGATAGATGCGGGCGGTCTCGTCGTCGTCGAGACCGAACCACCACTTCGAGGTCGGGTCGACCTGGGTGGCGTGCGCGCGCAGCGACCCGGTGCGAGCCCAGAACCAGCGTGCGACGTCGAGCTTGGTCGTGATGCGGTGGTCCTGCGAGGGACGCTTGCGCCAGTTCTCGTCGAACGGCGACTCGCCCCACTTTGCGAGCAGTGCCTCGTGCAACGCCTCGACACGCCCGCGCGACCAGAGCGTGTAGTACATCTTCGACGGTTGCCACGGCTCGCCGGCCTCCGGGTACCAGTCGGGGTCACCGGCACGGTCGAAGGCGAGCACGCTGATGTCGTGAACACGCAGATGATCCGGATGCGGATACCCGGTCTGGTCGTCGTTGTAGGTGAGGATCACCTGCGGACGCTCGCGCCTGATGAGCGCCACCAGCCGCCCGGTGGCCTCGTCGATGTCGGCCATGTGGAAGCAGTCGGGATGTTCGTTCGCCGGTGAGCCGGCCATGCCCGAGTCGCGGTAGCCGAGCATGTGCACCGCGTGGAACCCGATGATCGAGGTCGATTCCTCCAGTTCACGCGGTCGCACCTGCGCGAGGAGCGCCTTCTCCTGCTCGGGAGTGAGTCCGTGGAACGGCTGACCCGGCTCACGAAGAGCAGGGTTCTGGAGATCTCCCTCTTCACCACCGGTGCAGCACACGAGAACGGTACGAACGCCCTCTTCGTGGTAGCGCGCAACGGTCGGCGCACCTTTCGATGCTTCGTCGTCGGGGTGGGCATGCACCGTGAGGAGGCAGAGGGGTTCGCCGGTGGCCGACACAGGAGGAGTCACCATCGGCGCACACACTACCGAGGGCCACTGCACCCGATCTCTTCTGCCCATATCCTCTCTCACGTGCCGCATCGCTCGCGTCCCCGACCCCCCGTCGTTCGATGGTCTCTCGCGTTGGCGATGATCACGACGGTCGCCTCGTGCTCGAGTGACGACGGACGAACCCTGCGCCCTCCACGACCCGACCAGGGCGAATCGGTCGCGCTCGCGACGACTCTGCCGCCGCAGGAATTCGCCGTCACCGGACCGTGGACCGACGGCGGCGAGATCGATGCCCGTCACACCTGCGCCGGCACGAATTCCTCGCCACCCTTGTCGTGGACTGCGGGCCCCGAAGGAACCGTCACCTACGCCGTCACGGTCGACGATCTCGACGACCCCGATGCCCGTCACTGGGTGGTGGCGAACATCGACGCGTCGACTCTTGCCCTCTCCGAGGGGTCTACTCCCGACGGTGCCGTCGTGGCCGCCGTGGCAGACGGCTCGGCTCGCTACGACGGACCGTGCCCGGCCGAGGGCGACTCCCACGACTACGTGGTGACCGTGTTCGCAGTGAGTCAGGTCATCGAGGCCCAGAGCGGTGACGACCCGGCGACGGTGCGGGCCGCCGTCGAGGCGGCCGCGATCGCCGAGGCGACCACCGAGTTCGTCGCCTCCCGATAGAGCCACCACGGAACGGGGTTGTTCCACCGCTTTGTGCGGTCGATCTGTGAGAATGCCCGTATCGATTCGTTCGTCCACGCCCTTCCCGTCGGCATCTTCGAGGCCGACACCGACTGCCGTCTGGTGACGGCGAACCGGGCGTTCCGCGATCTCGTGCTGAACGGGGCCGCGGTCGTCGTGGGCACTGCTCCGTGGACGAATGCGCTGCCCCACGAACGCACCGAATGCGAACGACGGTGGGTGGCTCACCTCGCTGACGGGACCGAGTTCCGTGTCGAGTTCCGTGTCGCGTCTGCAACCGGCGACACCACGTGGGTTCGTGTCGAGACGCGCCCCGTGGTCACCGACGATGTCGTGACCGGCTATGTCGGCACCGCAGTCGACTGCACCGCCGACATGGATCGTCGCGCCCTGTCCGACCAGTTGGTCGGTTTGCTCGACGTCTCCGGCGACGCAGTGCTCGTGTTCGACCGCGCGGGCGAGTTGATGTTCGCGAACGACCGTGCACGCGAGATCATCGGCGTGTCCGACCCTGGCCCCGGCACGGCCGATGCCGCCGCGCGGGCCTACGTGAGAGCGGTGCGCGACCAGTTGCCACGGACACTCCTAGAGCCGTCGGCCGTGACGGGTACTCGTGATCCTTCGCAGAACAGGTGGCACGGCGAGATCGCCACCCGCTCGCCCGACGGACTCGCCCGCACGCTCGCGGTCACGGTGCAGGTGGTGCGCGACGCCGACGGCGGTGTGCATCACTGGGCGACGATCGCCCGTGACATCTCCGAGGAACGGCGCGTCCAGGCGGAACTCGCCCGCCAGGCAACGCACGACGCACTCACCGGGTTGCCGAACCGCGTTCTGTTCCTGCGGCGCACCACCGAGGCGCTCGAGCGGTGCCGCACCACCGGCGCCACGGTCGCGGTTCTCTTCATCGACCTCGACAAGCTGAAGCACGTGAACGACACCATCGGTCACGCAGTCGGCGACCAGTTGATCGTCGCACTCGCACGGCGAATCGCAGCCGCCACGCGGCCGAGTGATCTCGTGGCCCGCATCAGCGGCGACGAGTTCGTGGTTCTCTGCGAGGGAGTACTCGACGAGCACGTCGCTCTCGACGTCGCAGAGCGGATCCGTACGTCGATCACCGGGCCACTGGTGCTCCAGGGCGTCGAGATCGAAGCGGGGGCGAGCGTCGGGGTGGCAGTGTCGACGCCCGACCTGCTCGCCACCGAGTCGTCGGTCGACGCCGCTGTCACGTTGCTGCGTTCCGCCGACACCGCGATGTACAAGGCGAAGCAGCGCGGACGCGGTCGCTCGGAGGTCTACACCGAGGAGATGCGCGCCGCCGCTCGGAACCGACAGCGACTCGCCGCCGAACTCGAACAAGCACTCGCGCGCGGACAGTTCCGTGTGCTCTACCAACCGATCGAGTCGGCCCACACGCAGCGCACCGTCGCCGTCGAGGCGTTGTTGCGCTGGGAACACCCCACGCGCGGGAACGTCTCGCCCGCCGAGTTCCTCGAGCTGGCCGACGAGTCGGGCCTCATCGCACCGATCGGAGACTGGGTGCTCGCAACCGCCGCACGCGACGTCGCAGCATGGACGACCGCCGGCGTCGTCGACTCGCACCTCGCCCTGCACGTGAACGCGTCGCGACGCCAACTCTCCGACTCGTCGTTCGTCGACCGCACCCTTGCCGCTCTCGGCGAGTCCGGGCTCGACGGCACACGACTCGTGCTCGAGACGTCGGAGTCGTCGCTCGTCGACAACAACCCGTCGGTGTTGCGCACCGTCGGAGCACTCAACCGGGCGGGTGTTCGCATTGCCGTCGACGACTTCGGCGCCGGTCAGTCGTCGCTGGCGGCCCTGCGGGCTTTCCCGGCCGATCTCTTGAAACTCGACGGCACTCTCGTGCGAGACGTCGGACGTACCGACGGTGCCGACGACCCCATGGTGCGCTCGCTCATCCAGTTGGCGCATTCGCTCGACATGGTGGTCTGTGCCGAATGGGTCGCGACCGACGACCACGTGCAGCGTCTCAGGGTCCTCGGGTGCGATCTCCTCCAGGGTCACCGCATCGCCGAGCCGATGAGCGCCGAACGTTTTCTCGAACGTCAGCGGCGCCGCACCGGGTCAGCTCTCGAACAGGGTTGACCCCCGAACGAACTCAGTCGGCGGCCACCGTCGGCGGGGTGTCGACGACGCCCGCGAACCACCCCAGGAGAGGTTGTGCGTCACGGGTGAGTCTGAACACGAACTGACCGTTCGCCCATCCGCTGTCGACAGGGAGGTTGTACGACGGCACGTCACCGTCTGCCAGTGGTCGCATGTCGCGACCGAGAGCAACGAGGTCGAGTCGTTCGTCGACCGTGATCGACGACGCCACCGCATCGAACACGCGGTTCGCCTCGAGCGGATGGCGGGCGAGGTACCGCACGGCGTCCTTGGCGAGGGCCGCGATCAACGCTCTCTGGCGCTCCCCTCGCCCGACGTCCCCGGAGCCGTCTTTCTGCCAGCGACCGTCGATCTTCTCCTCGAAGTAGCGCGACCGTGCATAGGCGAGCGCGGTCGTTCCGTCGACGAGCTTGCACGCACGACGTCCGATGTGGAACCCGGTCATCTTGTCGCGCGAGGCCCGATCGACACAGATGTGCACTCCCCCGATCGCGTCGACGATCTGCTTGAACCCGCCGAAGTTCACCTCCATGTAGTGGTGGATCGGAATGTTCAGCGCGCGCTGCACCGTGCGCACGAGAACGTCTGGACCGCGCTGGTAGGCCGAGTTGATCTTTCGGCTCGTCTCCGAGTCACCCATCTTCGCCCACAGGTCACGCGGCACCGACATGAGCGCGAGCGATCCGGTGCGGGTGTCGCGCCGCAGTACGATGATCGTGTCGCTCCGCATTCCGGGTGTCTCGTCTTCCGATCCCACGGCGGCGTAATCGTCGTCGGTCGGGTCGGCCGACGCCCTCGAGTCGGAACCGACCAGGAGATAGTTCACGACACCATTCGTCGCCGGCGACAGAACCGGGGTCACCTGTGCGATGCGACCCACCCCGTCGAGTGCCGAATTGGTGGCGCGCACGATCCCGAGCGCACCGGCGAGCGACATCACGAGCGCTACCGACGCCACCAGCATCCATCTCGGGGCCCCCGTCACACGCGAGAAACGGGTCGACTCGGTCACATGGCAACGGTAGTCAGGAGTCGTGCGACCGGAGGTGCACCACATCGGCGGTGTCGAACGCACGAACGGTGCCCTCGTCGTCATTGACCACGATGCGGCCGTCAGCGTCGACGGCTTCCGCCACACCGACGACCGTCTCGACCGGCGTCTCCACGCGCACACGCTGACCGATGGTTGCGAGATGCGCGACATAGTCGGCGTGAAGGGTGTCGTGATCGAGCGCGAGCAGAGCATCGAGCTCGACGAGGAGCGCCTCGCACAACTCGCCGGGCGTCACCGGCGTCGTCCAGCCTGCCGACGAGAGTGATGCGGCACCGGGCGGAGCCCACCCGACGTTCACGCCGATTCCCACGACCACGAAGTCGCCGGAGCCGTCGGCACGGGAGCCGCGTTGGGCCAAGATGCCGGCGATCTTTTCGGGACCGACACAGAGATCGTTCGGCCACTTGAGCGACACCTCGACTCCGCATGTCGACCGGCACGCCCTCACCGCGGCGAGCGCCACCGCCCGCACCACGTCGTGGGGTCGTTCGCCGGCCGGCGCCAGCAAGATGCTCACCAGCAGGTTCGCGCCCGGTGGTGCCTCCCAGGTGCGGTCGAGACGGCCCCGTCCCGCGGTCTGGTGCTCGGCCCGCAGAACCGTGCCGTCGGGGGCCCCGGCTTCCCCGGCTGCGAGCAGGTCTGCGTTGGTGCTCCCGGTCTCGGGAACGGTCGAAACCCGCCAGGTTCTGTGTTGGTTCGCATCGGAGGGGTCCATGGGGGCAAGATTGGCACCTGTGCTGAAGAAAATCCTGATCGCCAACCGCGGAGAGATCGCCGTGCGGGTCATCCGCGCCGCCCGAGAGATGGGCATCGCCACCGTGGCGGTCTATTCCGAACTCGACCGGGACGCCCTTCACGTGCGGCTCGCCGACGAGGCCTACGCCCTCGGTGGCCAGACCGCAGCCGAGAGCTACCTCAACACAGACGCGATCCTCGACGCCATCACCAAGAGCGGCGCCGACGGCGTGCACCCCGGGTACGGATTCTTCAGCGAGAACGCCGACTTCGCGCGCGCGATCACCCAGATGGGTGTCGCCTTCATCGGCCCGCCACCGGAAGCCATCGACGAAATGGGCGACAAGGTGTCGTCGCGCAAGGCCGCACTCCGTGGTGGCGCACCGATCGTGCCCGGAACCACCGATTTCGTGGAGACCGCCGCCGAGATCACAGCCTTCGGCAACGAGCACGGCTGGCCGATCGCCATCAAGGCCGCCTTCGGTGGCGGCGGACGCGGCATGAAGGTCGTTCACTCTGCCGACCAGGTGCAAGACGCGATGGACTCGGCCAAGCGCGAGGCGAAGAACTTCTTCGGTCGCGACGAAATCTACGTCGAGCGCTATCTCACTTGGCCGCGACACATCGAGGTGCAGTTGGTCGGCGATACGCACGGCAACGTGGTGTGGGTGTCGACACGAGACTGTTCTGCCCAGCGTCGTCACCAGAAACTGATCGAGGAAGCACCGGCGCCGGCGCTGCCCGACGGCGTCGAGGAAGCCATGGGTGAGGCGGCCGTGAAGGCCGCAAAGGCGGTCGGCTACTACAACGCCGGAACCGTCGAGTTCATCTATCAGGACGGCGACTTCTTCTTCCTCGAGATGAACACTCGTCTGCAGGTGGAGCACCCCGTCACCGAGGTGATCACCGGCATCGACCTCGTCGAGTGGCAGATTCGCGTGGCATCGGGAGAAAAGCTGCCGATGACCCAGAAGCAGGTGCTCGCGGCGCGTCGTGGGCACGCAATCGAGATCCGCATCAACGCCGAAGATCCCGCCGGCGGCAAGTTCCTCCCCTCACCCGGCCCGATCACCAAGCTCGTCACCCCCGACGGCTTCGGCGTGCGTTTCGACGGCGGATACGAGTCGGGCGACGCGATCAGCCAGTACTACGACAACCTCGTCGGCAAGTTGATCGTGTGGGGTCGCGACCGTGACGTCGCCATCGCACGCACGATCCGTGCGCTCGAGGAGATGACCGTCGAGGGCGTGGCAACCACGATTCCAGCCGACCTCGCCATCTTGCGTCACCCCGACTTCGTCGCCTGCACGCACTCCACCAAGTGGGTGGAAGAGCGACTCGACCTCTCGGGTGTCTCGGCGACCCCGGCCGCGGCTCCCGCAGAGACCGACGAGTCGCTCGTGCAGCGTTCCACCACGGTGGAAGTCAACGGCCGCCGTTTCGACGTGAAGATGTGGGTTCCCGAGACGGTCGGTGCCGCGGCACCCGCTGCCAAGGCAAAGCGTCCGGCGCGTTCCTCCTCGGGTGCGGCCGGTGCCGGCGGTGGCAGTGGAAGCGGCGACGTGACCGTGCCGATGCAGGGCACGATCGTGAAGGTACTCGTCGAAGTCGGACAGAGCGTCGAGGCCGGTCAGGCCGTCGTGGTGCTCGAAGCGATGAAGATGGAGAACCAGATCGAGGCCGGCAAGTCGGGCACCGTCAAGAGCGTGAACGTGAAGCCGGGCGACACCGTCGGCTCCGGCGACATCGTCGTCGTCATCGAGTAGTCGGCCGAACAGTCGACAGAGCCGTCACTCGGCGGCTTCGGTGAGTGCCTCGGCGAGCGACGGGTGCACGAGGAGACTCTCGAGAATGTCGCTCACCTTGAGGTGAGCGGTCACGGCGAGCGCGATCACACTGATCAATTCTGCTGCGTGACGCCCGACGATGGTTCCACCGAGCACGACACCGGTGTTCGGGTCGGAGATCAGTTTCACGAACCCGTGCGGGTCATTGTGAATGAGAGCCTTCGGCGTCGACGAGAACGGCACCTTCGTGACGCGAATCTTGCGGCCCGACGAGAACGCCTCCGCTTCGGCGAGGCCGACGTCGGCGATCTCGGGCTGTGTGAAGATGGCCGACGCCGCCTTGTCGTAGTCGAGCACCCTGTGGTCGGCCCGCATCGCCCCCATCGCGTGCTCGGCCACTTTTCGACCCTGCACGGTCGCCACCGACGACAACGGAAGTTTTCCGCTCACGTCACCGGCCGCGTAGATGTGGGGCACCGAGGTTCGGCAATAGGCGTCGACGGCGATGTACCCGCGGTCATCGATCGCGACGCCGGCGGCCTCGAGCCCGAGGTTCTCCACGTTCGGGTCTGACCCGATGGCGAGCACCGCATGTGTCGCACGCACTTCGCGCCCGTCGTCGCAGCGCACCACCACTTCGTCGCCCTCGCGGGTGATCGACTGGGCACGCGCACCCTTGAGCAGTTTCACGCCACGCTCGAGGAACCTGTCCTCGAGTGCAGCCGCTGCTTCGGCATCCTTGCCGGGCAACACCTGCTGGCGACTCACCACGAGCGTCACCTGGGCACCGAACGACGCGAACATGTGGACGAACTCGACACCGGTCACGCCCGATCCGACCACCACGATGCTCTTCGGGAAGACCTTCGGCGGGTAGCAATCGCGCGTGGTGAGGATGCGCTCACCGTCGGGGCTGCACCAGGCCGGGATGCGCGGACGTGACCCGGTGGAGATCACGAACGCATCGCCGGCGATACGCCGCGTTCCCGATTCACCGGTCACCTCGACCTCGTTCGGCCCCGTGAACCGGGCCTCGCCACGGATGATCTCGACCCCCTGGCTCTCCAACAACTCGACCATCGTCGACTGCAGCCGGTTGGTGATCCCCATGATGCGCTCCGTGAGGGTCTCCACGTCGATCTCGGCCGCCTGCTGCTCGATACCCATGCCCGCGAAACGCTTCGTGGCGCTCATGGCACCTCCGGTCGCGATCATCGCCTTCGACGGGATGCAGTCGAGCAGGTGCGCGGCCCCACCGACGATGTCGCGCTCGATCATCGTCACGCGGGCGCCGAGACGAGCAGCCCATGTCGCCGCGGCGTTGCCGCCGGGGCCTCCACCCACGATCACGATGTGGCGTTGCGCGTTCACGGCACGGAGGCTACAGAGGTGCTCGTCTCGGTCGGTGGACTCGTCGTCGTTGTCGTGCTCGTCGTCGTGGTGGTTCCTGGGCCGGGGAATTTCGTCGGCGGTGGTTCCTGCGGGTTCGGGCAGAACCGCGAGCGGTAGCCGATCTCGTGACGGGGTTCACCCACCCACTCGAAGTGCATGCCGTCGGCGGGCCAGAAGTTTCCACCCCAGGCGAACCCCCACTTGCGCATGATGCGCACCACACGACAGTCGATCGTCGGCGTCGCCCACTGGAGATTGGTCGACGGATTCAGATCGATGGCGATTCCGTACGCATGGCGCGACAGCCCGGGGAAAGTGCCCGCGAGCCGGTTGTACCTCGTGGTGAGGCACCCTCCGTATCGGTTGGTGTTCGCGACGTCGATCTGGTTCGCGAGACCGCGTGCCTCGATCTCGCGCAACGCGCTCTGCAGAGCCTCTGCGACGATCTTGTGGCAGTTGTGGTTGAGCGGAATCTCCTCGTAGATCTTCTTCCACGTGATGTTGCGGAGCGCCCACTCGGTGTCGATGCGAACCGCCGTGCCACCGTTCGGGCGGTACTTCAGCTCCCCGAAGATCTTCTTCACGGTGGCGAGCCCGAGGGTGCCGTCGGGGTTCGGGGCGTCCCACGAGGTTCGCAGACGCCACGTCGTGCCGATCACGATTCCCCGCGAACGGAGACCCTTCAGCACGGCCGACGGTGTGGCGATGCCGGTGATCGTGACGCGCGAGATGCGCGGAAGACCGAGCCGCGACGCCATCACGTCGGTCGCGATGGCGAGATCGCCCGAGTCGACGAATTCGTCGGCCACGATCGCCCCGATCGTGAACGTGCGCGCCTTGAACGACTTGCTGCGCAGGGTCAGCACGTCGCCGACGCGTGCCTTTCGCACCTCCGCCGCGGTCTCACCCATGACCACGTCGCCCCGTTCGAGGACCTCTGCAAGCACATCGCCCCCGACGGCACGGAAGAAGTTGACCGAGGCGACCTTCGTCGCCATCGGAATTCGCCAGGTTCCCGGCAACGAGAGCAACGTGCGTCCGTCCCGCCTGTGGGCGGTCAGCCCCACCGAGGCGTGCCGCACGACGTGACCGACCGCTCCCCCGGCGTCGGCGCCGCTCACGATCCGTCGGGCCTCCGACGTCGAGAGCGAGATGTTGCGCGAGACCGACATCGTCGGCACCAGGTGCGTGTCGGGAATCTCGGCTGCGGGTGCGGCGCCGACTCCCGACGCGAACGACAGACTCACCGCAACGACTGCACTCGCGACACCGATGCGCACCTTGTCGACCGTACAGCAGGGACCCCGCCACGAACCCACTTCGGCCGCCGTGCGGTCGCCCACTACCGTGGAGCCACTGTGAGCGACCACCCCGACGACGCACAAACGACCGACGACGACTCCGCCGGCGGGCTCGAGCACGAGAAGGCCCGTCGACTCGCCCGCATCGCCGAGATCCGCGACTCGGGCGTCGACCCGTACCCGCACCGTTTCGACCGCAGCCACACTCTCGCCGAGATTCGCGCCGCCCACGAACCGCTCGAGGCCGGCACCGAGACCGACGAACGCGTTGCAGTGGCCGGTCGGGTGATGCTCAAGCGCATCCAGGGAAAGCTGGTGTTCATCACCCTCAAGGACCGCAGCGACTCGATCCAGTTGTTCGTGTCGCTCGCCGAGATGGGCGAGAACGCATTCGCCGACGTGTCTGCTCTCGATCTCGGCGACTGGATCGGCGCCGAAGGAACCGTGATGTCGACCCGCAAGGGTGAACTCTCGGTGAAGACGACGTCGGTGCGCCTTCTCGCCAAGGCGGTGCGACCGGCGCCTGACAAATGGCACGGACTGTCCGACGTCGAGACGCGGTACCGACAGCGCTACGCCGACCTCATCGTCAACGACGAGGCTCGCAAGGTGTTCGCGGTGCGCCACGAGATCATCGCGAGTTTCCGGCGCACGCTGCACGAGCGCAGCTTCATCGAGGTCGAGACGCCCGTGCTCCATGTCGAAGCGGGCGGTGCCCACGCACGACCGTTCGTCACCCACCACAATGCGCTCGACATGCAGTTGTACCTGCGAATCGCGCTCGAGTTGCACCTGAAGAGATTGATCGTCGGCGGAATGGCGCGGGTCTACGAGATCGGTCGTGTCTTCCGCAACGAAGGCATTTCCACCCGCCACAATCCCGAGTTCACGATGATGGAGCTCTACCAGGCGTTCGGCGACTACACCGAGATGATGGAGATCACCGAAGCCCTCATCACGCGATCGGCAATCGATTCGACCGGGTCGTCGGTCGTCGAGGTGCAAGGCAAACCCGTCGATCTCGCCAAGCCCTGGCGCCGCGCGAAGATGTGCGACCTCGTGAGCGAAGCCACCGGGGTCACGGTGCACCCGTCGATGGACCGGGCCGAACTTGTCGCACTCGCAACAGAGCACAAGGTGAAGGTCGAAGACCGCTACGGCACCGGCAAGATCATCGAGGAGCTCTTCGAGGCAACCAGCGAAGCATCGCTGCGTGAGCCGACTTTCGTCACGCATCACCCCGTCGAGGTGAGCCCGCTCGCCCGTGTCGACCAGTCGGACCCGTTCGTCACCGAGCGATTCGAGTTGTTCGTGGGTGGGCGCGAACTCGCGAACGGATACTCCGAGTTGAACGACCCGGTCGAGCAGCGTGAGCGCTTCGAGGAAGAGCAACGCTCGAAGGAAGCGGGCAACCTCGAGGCCGGCACCGTCGACGAGGACTATCTGCGCGCCCTCGAGTACGGCATGCCGCCCACGGGCGGTCTCGGAATCGGCATCGACCGACTGGCGATGCTCATCTCGGGAGCGCCGTCGATCCGTGACGTCATTCTCTTTCCCACTCTCCGACCGGAGGTCTTCTGATGACAGCAGCATGGGGTACCGGCATCGAGACACTCGACGCCGACGGTGCCGTTCTCGATGTCCGATTCCGCGCACTCGGACTCGGCGAGACGCCTTCTGACGCACCAAGTGCAACTCCCGAGGCGACGACCGTTCCCGAACGGGCAGTGGCACTGCGTGAGACCCGCCTCGAGATCGACACCGACTCGGCGCCGGCGACCACGGCAGACGCGTGGCTCCGCCTGCACCTGCTCTCGCACCGTCTCATGAAGCCACGCTCGATGAACCTCCACGGCATGTTCGGTCTGCTGCAGAACGTCGCGTGGACCAGCCGCGGCCCCGTCCCGCTGGCGGCGCTCGAGAGCATCCAGTGGCACCTCGCCCGTCGCGGCGAACACCTCGTGGTGCACGGCGTCGACAAGTTCCCCCGAATGACCGACTATGTGGTGCCGTCGGGCGTGCGCATCGCTGATGCCGGTCGGGTGCGGTTGGGCGCCCACCTCGCCTCGGGCACCACCGTCATGCACGAAGGATTCTGCAACTTCAACGCCGGCACACTCGGCGCCTCGATGGTGGAAGGTCGCATCTCGCAGGGCGTGATCGTCGGCGACGGATCCGACATCGGCGGCGGCG
>VFQT010001262.1_pt1 | contig 31505 bp, 32 predicted proteins | sample 3512381 | NCBI WGS metagenome assembly VFQT01 (sample SAMN10412376, study PRJNA504923) | tailings metagenome | isolation source: Relicate 2 Philex TSF3 active mining site | place: Philippines: Tuba, Benguet | collected 2017-08-29
GATCAGCCGGGGATCAGCCGGGGATCAGCCGGGGATCAGCCGCCAGTCGCGCAGGGCATCCAGCAGCCCGGGGCTCGTGTCGACGGCCTCGAGTGCGTCGACGGAGTACCAGCGGACATCGAGGGCATCGTCCCCCGCGAACGGCAGGTTCGATCCGGTGACCCGCACGAGGTAGTCCTGGATCACGTACACGCTGCCGTCCGGGGCGTCGCGGCGCACCTCGCCCACATGGCGCTCGACCCGGCCCGACAGGCCGGTCTCCTCGGTCAGCTCGCGCAGGACGGCGTCCTGGGAGTCCTCTCCCGGCTCGACGCGGCCGCCGGGCAGGGACCACTGGCCCTGCGCCGGCGGGTTCGCCCGGCGGATGAGCAGGATGCGATGGTCGTCGTCGAGCACGACCGCACCCACGCACGGCACCTCGCGGCGCTGCTGCTGCGGGAGCTGATCCTTCCTCGACGACATCGGATCATCACCCGCGCAGCTTGTAGTCCTCCAGGAGGCGGCGCGCGATGATCATCCGCTGGATGTCGGCGGTGCCCTCCCCGATCAGCAGCATCGGAGCCTCGCGGTAGAGCCGCTCGATCTCGTACTCCTTGGAGTAGCCGTAGCCACCGTGGATGCGGAAGGAGTCCTCCACGACCTCCTTGCAGTACTCGCTCGCCAGGTACTTGGCCATGCCGGCCTCCATGTCGTTGCGCTCGCCGGAGTCCTTCTTGCGGGCGGACATGACCATCATCTGATGGGCGGCCTCGACCTTGGTCGCCATGTCGGCGAGCCGGAAGGACACCGCCTGGTGCTCGGCGATCGACTTGCCGAACGTCTGGCGCTGCTGCGCGTACGCGATTCCGAGCTCGAAGGCCCGGATGCTCAGCCCGCAGGCGCGGGCGGCGACGTTGACGCGCCCGACCTCGACGCCGTCCATCATCTGGTAGAAGCCGCGTCCGGGCTCACCGCCGAGGATGGCGTCGGCAGGAAGGCGCAGTCCGTCCATCACGAGCTCGGTGGTGTCGACGCCCTTGTAGCCCATCTTCTCGATCTTGCCGGGAATGGTGAGGCCGGGACGCACCTCCCCGAAGCCGGAGGGCTTCTCGATCAGGAACGTCGTCATCCTCTTGTAGACGCTCGCACCCTCCGGTGCCTCGCCGGGCGTCAGCACCAGCACGGCCACCAGGGTCGAGGATCCGCCGTTGGTCAGCCACATCTTCTGGCCGTTGAGCACGTACTCGTCTCCGTCGCGAACAGCCTTCGACGTGATCGCCGCGACGTCAGAGCCGCATCCCGGCTCGGACATCGAGAAGGCGCCACGCACCTCGCCGGTCGCCATGCGAGGCAGGTAGTACTGCTTCTGCTCCTCGGTGCCGTGCTGCACGAGCATGTACGACACGATGAAGTGGGTGTTGATCACCCCGCTGACGGGCATCCAGCCACGGGCGATCTCCTCGACCACCAGGGCGTAGGTGAGGAGGGACTCCCCCAGGCCGCCGTACTCCTCCGGGATCATCAGCCCGAAGACGCCCATCTCCTTCAGCCCGTCGACGATTGCCTGCGGGTACTCGTCGGCATGCTCGAGGTGGTTGGCGACAGGGATGATCTCCTTGTCGACGAAGTCCCGCACGGCCTCCAGGATGGCCTGCTGCTCCTCGGTCAGGCCCTCGGTCTGCGCCAGTCGTCCCATCTCATGCCTCCGGCTTCTCGAACGTCTTGGTACGGGTCATGCCGGCGGCGCGGCCCTTCGATGCGACGACCAGCGCCATCTTGCGGGAGGCCTCGTCGATCATCTCGTCACCGAGCATGACCGCGCCCTTGGCACCGCCCTCGGCAGAGGTGCAGTAGTCGTACGCGTCGAGGATCAGCTCGGCATGGTCGTAGTCGTCCTGGTTCGGCGAGAACACCTCGTTCGCCGCGGCGATCTGGTCCGGGTGCAGCACCCACTTGCCGTCGAACCCGAGCGCCGCACTGCGACCGGCCACCCGCCGGTAGCCCTCGAGATCCTTGATCGCCAGGTAGGGGCCGTCGATCGCCTGCTTGTCGAACGCCCGTGCCGCCATCAGGATCCGCATCAGGATGTAGTGGTAGGCATCGCCGGTGTCGTAGCCCGGGGGCTGCTCGCCGACCACCAGCGACTTCATGTTGATACTGGCCATGAAGTCCGCCGGCCCGAAGATGATCGTCTCCACCCGCGGGCTCGCCTGGGCGATCGCATCGACGTTGATCAGGCCCATCGCGTTCTCGATCTGCGCCTCGATCCCGATGCGGCCGACCTCCAGGCCGTTGGACTTCTCGATCTGCGTCAGCAGCAGGTCCAGGGCCACCACCTGATCGGCGGTCTGCACCTTGGGCAGCATGATGCAGTCCAGGTTCGCGCCCGCACCCTCCACGACCTCCACGACGTCGGCGTACGTCCACTGCGTCGTCCAGTCGTTCACCCGCACCACGCGGGTCTTGCCCTCGTACCCGCCCTCGTTCAGCGCCGCCACGATGTTCCTGCGCGCGTCCGGCTTGGCCAGCGGCGCGACGGCGTCCTCGATGTCCATGAACACCTGGTCCGCAGCCAGGCCCTTGGCCTTCTCCAGCATCTTCGGACTCGAGCCGGGGACGGCGAGGTTGGAACGACGTGCGCGCTGCGGGGCCATGGAACTCCTCGGTGTGGGACGGGTCGGTGTAGGACGGGTCGGTGTGGGGCGGGTCGGTCTAGGCGGGCGTGAGCTGCTTGCTGTCGCGGATCACGTCGAGGACGCGCGTCATGACGGTCGTGAGGTCGTAGTCCTTGGGCGTGAACACCGCCGCGACCCCGGCTGCCATCAGCGCCTCGGCATCAGCCTCCGGGATGATGCCGCCGAGCACGACGGGGACATCGTCCAGGCCGGCGGCACGCAGGCCCTCGACGATCTCCGGGACGATCTGCAGGTGGGATCCGGACAGGATCGACAGGCCGACGCAGTCGACGTCCTCCTGCACCGCAGCCGCGATGATCTGCTCCGGCGTCAGCCGGATGCCCTGGTAGATCACCTCGAAGCCCGCATCGCGCGCTGCCACGGCGACCTGCTCGGCCCCGTTGGAGTGGCCGTCGAGTCCCGGCTTGCCCACGAGCATGCGCAGTCGGTGCCCGAGGTGCTCACCCGTGGCGGCCACGGCCGTGCGAAGGTCATCCAGGCCCGCGCGGTCGCTCGCACCGGCCGACGCCGTGACCCCGGTCGGCGCGCGGTACTCGCCGAACACCGTGCGCAGGGCACCCGCCCACTCTCCCGTGGTGACGCCTGCGCGGGCACACTCCAAGGACGCGTCCATCAGATTCGCCCCGGACTGCGCATCCTCGACCAGGCGCGCCAGAGCGGCCTCGACGGCCGCCGGATCACGCTGCGCCCGCCACTCGTCCAGGGCCAGGATCGCGCGCTCCTCGACGACCGGATCGACCCGCTGGATCGCGGTCTCCAGGTCGACCGTGAGCGGACTCGGCTCCGACGTGGTGTAGGCGTTGACCCCGACGATGACCTCCTCGCCGGACTCCACGCGGCGACGGCGCTCGGCGTGCGAGGACACCAGTGCCGTCTTCAGGTAGCCCGACTCCACAGCGGCGACGGCCCCGCCCATCTCCTGGATGCGGGCCATCTCCTCGCGGGCCTGGCCCACCATCGCGTCGACCTTCGCCTCGATCACGTGCGAGCCGTTGAAGATGTCGTCGTACTCCAGCAGGTCGGTCTCCAGCGCCAGCACCTGCTGCATCCGCAGGCTCCACTGCTGGTCCCAGGGCCGAGGCAGGCCCATCGCCTCGTTCCAGGCGGGAAGCTGCACCGCGCGCGCCCGGGCATCCTTGGACAGGGTGACCGCGAGCATCTCCAGCACGATGCGCTGCACGTTGTTCTCCGGCTGCACCTCGGTCAGGCCCAGGGAGTTGACCTGGACCCCGTAGCGGAAGCGGCGGGCCTTGTCGTCGGTGACGCCGTAGCGATCGCGGGTGATCTCGTCCCACAGCCGGACGAAGGCGCGCATCTTGCACATCTCCTCGACGAAGCGCACGCCCGCATTGACGAAGAAGGACAGGCGCCCCACGACGTCGGTCATCTCGGCCGGAGTGACCTGCCCGGAGTCGCGGACGTCGTCGAGGACGGCCATGGCGGTCGACAGGGAGAACGCGATCTCCTGCACAGGAGTCGCACCCGCCTCCTGCAGGTGGTAGCTGCAGATGTTGATCGGATTCCACTTCGGGGTATTGCGCACACTCCAGGCGATCATGTCGGTGATCAGCCGCATGGACGGTGCCGGCGGGAACACGTAGGTACCGCGGGAGAGGTACTCCTTGATGATGTCGTTCTGCGTCGTGCCGGACAGCGACGCGCGGTCGGCGCGCTGCTCGTCGGCGACAGTCACGTACATCGCGTAGAGCCACATGGCCGTCGCGTTGATCGTCATCGACGTGTTCATCTGGTCGAGCGGGATCTCCGCGAGCAGCTGGCGCATGTCGCCGAGGTCGGCGACCGGTACTCCCACCTTGCCCACCTCGCCACGGGCGAGCGGGGAGTCCGGGTCGTACCCCGTCTGCGTGGGCAGGTCGAAGGCGATCGACAGGCCCGTCTGCCCCTTGGCCAGATTCCGGCGGTAGAGCTCGTTCGACTCCCGCGGCGACGAATGGCCCGCGTACGTGCGCATGACCCAGGGCTTGCTGCGCTGGCTCATGTCCGCCGCTCTCCGATCGTCAGATGTGCAGGAGTCAGTTCGACCGCTTCGCGATCTCCTCGGTCAGCTGCGGGACGACGGAGAACAGGTCACCGACAACGCCATAGTCGGCGAGCTCGAAGATCGGCGCCTCGGGGTCCTTGTTGACGACGACGATGGTCTTGGAGGTCTGCATGCCGGCACGGTGCTGGATGGCGCCGGAGATGCCGTTGGCGATGTAGAGCTGGGGCGAGACGGTCTTCCCGGTCTGCCCCACCTGGTACTGGTGCGGGTACCAGCCGGCGTCCGTCGCTGCACGAGAGGCACCCACGGCCGCGCCGAGGGTGTCGGCGAGCGCCTCGATGACGGAGAAGCCCTCCGCCGATCCGACGCCGCGACCGCCGGACACGACGACCTGGGCCTCGGTGAGCTCCGGGCGACCGCCCTTGACCGCTGCGGTGTGGCCGGTGATGGTCGCCTTGCGCGCGGCATCCGACAGGCTGACGGCGACGTCCTGGCGCGACGGCGTCGTCGGTGCGGCCTCGGGCGCGACGGCGTTGCCGCGGACGGTGATGACCGGCACTCCGTGCGTGACCGTCGAGTGCACGATGGTCGAGCCGCCGAACACGCTCTGGGTCGCGACGACCCGGTCGCCGTCGAGGGCGACGTCGACGGCGTCGGTGATGATGCCCGCTCCGGCGCGGATGGCGAGGCGGCCGGCGGCCTCCTTGCCATCAGCGGTCGACGGCACGAGCACGGCCACCGGCGAGACCTGGGCGACGAGCTGGGCGAGCACCTCGGCCGCCGGCGCCACCGGGTGCTTGGCGACGTCGGCGTCGCCGGCCACGTAGACCGTGGCCGCGCCGTACTCGCCCAGCGTGGCGATGGCAGCATCGCTGATGCCGGGGCCGACCCAGACTGCAGCCGGAGTGCCGAGTCGGCGCGCTGCCGTGAGCAGCTCCGTCGTCGACTTCTTGACCGTGCCGTCGACCTCGTCGACCAGGACCAGGACCTCACCCATGACGCTCTCCACTCACTCTTCGGACTTACACGATCACATGCCGCAGGGTGCGGCTCAGATGAACTTCTGCGTCGCGAGGTACTCCGCGACCTTGACGCCGCCGTCGCCCTCGTCGGTGACGACGGTGCCGGCGGCCTTCGGCGGGCGCGCGGCGAAGTCGTTGACGGCGCTCCACGCTGCGGCGGCGCCGACCGTCGCAGCGTCCAGACCCAGCTCGGCGGCCGTGAGGCTCTCGACGGGCTTCTTCTTCGCAGCCATGATGCCCTTGAACGAGGGGTAACGCGGCTCGTTGATCTTCTCGACCACGCTCACCACCGCCGGGGTGGCAGCCGTGACCGTGGCGAAGCCGTTCTCGGTGACGCGCTCGATGGTGACGTCGCCGCCGGAGACCTCCACCTTCTGCGCGAAGGTCAGCTGCGCCCAGCCGAGCCGCTCGGCGACCATCGCGGGGACAACGCTCATGCGGGCATCGGTGGACTCCGAGCCGAAGATCACCAGGTCGAACCCGCGGCCGTCGATCGCCTGGGCGATGACGGCGCTCGTGGCCACTGCGTCAGAGCCGCCCAGAGAGTCGTCGACGACGTGGATGCCGGCATCGGCGCCCATGCTCAGCGCCTTGCGCACGGTCTCGGAGGCGCGCTCGGGACCCATGGAGATCACGACGACCTCACCACCGTGGGCCTCGACCAGCTGGAGGGCCTCCTCGACGGCGTACTCGTCGAGCTCGTTCATGACCCCGTCGGCGGACTCGCGATCCAGGCGCGCATCGGCCTCGCGGAGCTTCTTCTCCGCCCAGGTGTCCGGGACCTGCTTGACGCACACGGCGACCTTCATGGACTGCTCCTCATCGAACCTGCGGGATGGACCTGATGGGACGGGTGGCGGAGAGGCCGCCACCGGCCCGCAGATTGTATCCAATCCTGCGAGGGCCTGCACGACGAGCCCATCCACCTACATCATTGCTCATCCAACTATATGGTGTCCAAGCATCCACCGGGCACCCGCTTCCCCCTGGCACGGCCGGGCCGGGAACCGGGCACCCGCCGTCACGACCCGATCCGCGAGGAGCGCCGCATGAGCCGCGAGTACCAGACCCTGCGCTACGAGGTCGCCGACCGGATCCTCACCCTGTGGCTGGACCGCCCGGACAGCCTGAACGCCTTCACCGTCACGATGGCCGACGAGCTGGTCGACGCCTTCGACCGAGCCAGTGCCGACGACGACGTCGCGGCCATCGTCGTGACGGGCAGCGGACGCGCCTTCTGCGCGGGCATGGACCTGTCGTCCGACGGCAACGTCTTCGGCCTCGACGAGACCCTGCGACCGACTCTGGAGGACATGACCGACCGGCTCGACGACCCCGAGATCGTCGCCGGCGTGCGCGACACCGGAGGGCGCGTCTCCCTGGCCATCCTCCGCTGCCTCAAGCCGGTGATCGCCGCCATCAACGGAGCCGCTGTGGGAATCGGGGCGACCATGACCCTGCCCATGGACGTGCGGATCGCATCGAACCGGGCGCGCATCGGATTCGTGTTCGGGCGACTGGGCATCGTCCCCGAGGCCTGCTCGACCTGGTTCCTGCCGCGCATCGTCGGGATGAGCCGCGCGCTGGAGCTGGTGTACTCGGCCGACATCCTCGACGCCGAGCAGGCGCACTCTGCGGGTCTCGTCCGCGAGGTCGTCGCCGAGGACGACCTCCTGCCCACGGCCCATGCGCTGGCCCGGAGGTTCACCGAGGGACGCTCGGCAGTGGCGACGGCACTCGCGCGGCAGATGCTGTACCGGAACTCGGCCGAGCCGCATCCGCTCGAGGCGCACCGGATCGAGTCGCTCGCCATGTTCTACACGAGCATGGCCGACGGCAGGGAGGGTGTCTCGGCCTTCCTCGACAAGCGCCCCGCCGAGTTCACCGGTCGCGTCCCCGCCGACATGCCGCCCTTCCACCCGTGGTGAATCCCGTCGCCTGAGGCGACGCGACCGCAGGTACAGTGATGGTCCAGCCCCGATCCGGGGCGGACCCGAGGAGCCGAGCCCGTTGGACCTGCTGCTCACCCTGCTCGTGGGCATCGTCGTCGTCGTCCTCATCACGGCTGCCACCGGCTACTTCGTGGCCCAGGAGTTCGCCTACATGGCCGTCGACCGCGCGGCGCTGAAGGCGCGCGCGGATGCCGGTGACGCCCGGGCCGCCAGGGCGCTGACGATCACCTCGCGCACCTCCTTCATGCTCTCGGGGGCCCAGCTCGGCATCACGGTCACCGGCCTGCTCGTCGGCTACGTCGCCGAACCGATGATCGGTGCGTCCATCGGCACCGCGCTCGGCGGCATCAGCATCCCGACCGGAGTCTCGCTGGCGATCGGTGCCGTCATCGCCCTGACCTTCTCGACCCTCGTGCAGATGCTCTTCGGCGAGCTGTTCCCCAAGAACCTCGCGATCGCTCGGGCCGAGCCGACGGCGACAGCACTGGCTCGCTCGACGCGCATCTACCTCGGCGCGTTCGGCTGGCTCATCAGGATCTTCGACGCATCCTCGAACGCGCTGCTGAGGCTGTTCCGCATCGAGCCGGTGCACGACGTCGAGCACTCCGCCTCCGCCCGCGACCTCGAGCACATCGTGGAGGAGTCGCGGGAATCGGGACAGATCCCCGACGAGCTCTCCGCCCTGCTCGATCGCATCCTCGACTTTCCCGAGCAGACGGTCCAGCACGCGATGGTCCCGCGGACCAAGGCCGACACCATCACCTCCCGCGAGACGATCGGCGAGGTGCGCGAGCTGATGTCGACCGGCCACTCCCGCTACCCGGTGCTCGCCTCGAACGGGGAGGACGTCCTGGGCGTCGTCCACCTGGTCGACGTGCTCGCCACGGACGAGCCCGACTCCGCATCGGTGCGCACCGTCATGCGACCGGCGCCGCTCGTCTCGACCGTCATGAGCCTGCCCGAGGCCCTGTCGGTGCTGAACGAGTCGGCGGACCAGCTCGCCTGTGTCGTCGACGAGTACGGCGGCTTCTCCGGTGTGCTCTCACTGGAGGACCTCGCCGAGGAGATCGTCGGCGAGATCACCGACGAGCACGACGTTCCCCAGATCCCGCACCACTTCGACGGCGAGGGCTGGGTCATGCCCGGTGACACCCCCGTCGACGAGGCCGAGCGCGCTCTCGACATCTCCCTCCCCGAGGGCGACTACGAGACCCTCGCCGGCATGGCGATCGCTGCCCGGGGCGGCTTCCCCTCGGTCGGGGAGACGGTGCTGGTCACCCTGCCCATCGATCCCGACGACTACCTCGACGACGAGCCCTCGGGTCCGAGGCGGGCCGCGGTGCAGGTCCTGGAGATCGAGCGACACGTCCCCGCCCTCGTCCGCATCACGGTCGGCGATCCGGACATCGATCCGGACGACCTCGGGGCGGTGACCTCATGACCGCCGATCCGGCGACCATCGTCCTCGTGACGGTGGGCATCATCGCCCTCAGCGCCTTCTTCGTGGCCGTCGAGTTCGCCCTGCTCGCCGCGCGACGTCATCGCCTCGAGGATCGAGCACGGGAGAGTCGAGCAGCGCGCGCAGCGCTGCGCAATGCATCGGAGCTCAGCGTGCTCCTCGCAGGCGCCCAGCTGGGCATCACCGCGTGCACGCTCATCCTCGGTGCAGTCACCAAGCCGGCGGTCCACGACTGGCTCATGCCCGCCTTCCTGAACCTCGGACTGCCCGAGGTGACCGCAGACGTCATCGCGTTCGTGCTCGCCCTGCTCATCGTCACGTTCCTGCACCTGGTGATCGGGGAGATGGCGCCGAAGTCGTGGGCCATCGCCCACCCCGAGTCGTCGGCGACCCTCCTGGCCATCCCCATGCGCGGATTCCTCGTCGTCACGAAGCCGGTGCTCGTGGGTCTCAACAACGCCGCCAACGGCCTCCTGCGGCGCGTGGGCGTCACGCCGGTCAACACCAAGTCGGCAGCCCAGGACACCGACGCACTGAGGCATCTGGTCCAGCACTCGGAGGACACCGGTGCGCTCGACATCATGTACTCCACCCGCGTGGCCGCGGCACTGGAGATGCAGTCGACCCCCGTGAGCGTCCTCGTGCCCGCGGACACCCCCATCACGATGGTGCCCGTGAACGCGACGGTCGCCGACGTACGTGCGGCCACCGAGGCCACGGGCCATCACCGGATCATCGTCGGCACCCCCGACCGGATCGTCGGCACCGTGCACGTGCGCGACACCCTGACCCGACCGTCGCACCTGCCCATCCAGCGACTGATCCGGCCGATCCTTCGACTGTCGTCCACGGACACCATCCACGACGCGCTCGCCCGCATGCGCAGGACGAGCAGTCACATGGCCGTCGTGAGCGATGGCCCCCGCGTCGTCGGACTGGTCAGCCTGAGCGACGTACTCGGCGGCCTGGTGGCCGCACGCCCCGTCTCCGAGGAGTGACCCGGGACGCTCAGGCGGGAGTCGTGAAGACGATGGCCTCGCCCTGGCCTCCGCCGCCGCACAGCCCGACCGCGCCGGTGCCTCCACCGCGCTTCTTCAGCTCGTAGGCGGCCGACAGCAGGATGCGTGCGCCGCTCATGCCCACCGGGTGGCCGATCGCGATCGCCCCGCCATTGATGTTGACCTTCTCCTCGGCAAGGCCGAGATCGCGCATCGAGGCGATACCCACGCTGGCGAAGGCCTCGTTGATCTCGACGACATCGAGATCGGCGACGGTGAGCGAGCCGTCACGGCGCAGCGCGTCCATGATGGCGGCGGCCGGCTGGAGCAGCAGGGACGGATCGGGGCCGGCGACCTCACCGTGACCGCGGATCTCCGCGATCCAGGACAGTCCGTGCTTCTCGGCCCAGTCGCGGCTCACGACGACGAGAGCGGCTGCCCCGTCGGAGAGCTGCGAGGCGTTGCCCGCCGTGATCGCACCCTCCTTGTCGAAGGCCGGGCGCAGCGATCCGAGGGAGTCGAGCGTGGTGTCGGGGCGCACGCCCTCGTCATCGGTGACCGTCACGACTCCCTTGCGGGTCTTGACCTCGACGGGGACGATCTCATCCGCCGCGCGGCCCGACGCCGTCGCGGCTGCAGCGAGCCGGTGCGAACGCTCCGCGAAGGCGTCCATGTCGTCGCGGCTGATCGAGTAGGGCTTGCCGTACTTCTCCGTCGCCGCGCCCATCGACATCGCATCGAAGGCGCACACGAGAGCGTCCTGGTCGAGGGCGTCGACGAGGGTCCCGCTGCCGTACTTGTAGCCCTGCCGTGCACCCAGGAGCATGTGCGGGGCGTTGGTCATCGACTCCATGCCTCCGGCCACCACCACCTCGTGCTGGCCCGAGCGGATCATCTGGTCGGCCATGGCCACCGCGACGAGACCGGACAGGCAGAGCTTGTTGACCGTGAGCGCAGGCACGCTCATCGGCAGCCCCGCCGCAGCCGCCGCCTGACGGGCCGGGTTCGGGCCGGCACCGGCCTGGTACACCTGGCCCATCACGACCGCGTCGACCTGGTCCGCGCCCACCCCACTGCGATCCAGGGCACCCCGGATCGCCACCGCCCCCAGATCGACAGCCGAGAGGGACGCGAACGCACCCAGCAGCTTGCCCACCGGCGTGCGGGCTCCATCGATGATGACGGACGTGGTCATGGGGACTCCTGTTCCTGAAGGCTGACCTGGTTACGGGTCGGGATCCTTGCGGTATCCGACCTGCCGGACGACTCCCGAGGGTAACGTGTCGTAGGTCGTCGACTAGACGGACGTCCAACAATCGCGGGAGCGCCAGTGGATCGCGTGGCCGTCATCACCGGCGCCGGGACGGGCATCGGCGCGGCCTGCGCAGCCGCTCTCACCGCGACCTGCACCCGGGTGGTGCTGCTCGGCCGGCGTCAGGCGCGGCTCGACGAGACCGCCGAGAGGCTGCGCGCCGCGGACACGGAGACGGCCATCGACACCCGATCGGTCGACGTCGCCGACGTCGCCGCCGTCCAGGGATTCGTCGACTGGGCGCACGGGCACCTCGGTGCCGTCGACGTCCTGGTCAACAACGCCGGGTCCCCCCAGCCGAGGATCACCGGCGGGCTCGACGACGTCGCCGCGGTCTGGGAGTCGACGTGGCGGGCCAACACGCTCAGCGTGGTGCTCATGACCGAGGGCCTGAAGCCGCTGCTGCGCCGCCCCGGCGGCCGGGTGGTGACGATCGGGTCCTTCGCTGCGGAGATGGGTACGGGCAGCCCGGCCTATGCGTCGGCCAAGGGCGCGCTCGAGACCTACACCGTCACGCTCATGCGCGAGCTGGGTCGCGAGGGGATCACGGCCAACGTCGTCTCCCCCGGCTACACCGCGGGCACCGAGCTGCTCGAAGGACGCATGACGCCCGAACGGCACGAGCGCCTGGTCGCCGGCATCGCGGCCGGGCGGGCGGGCACGCCGGAGGAGATCGCCAGCGCCGTCGCGTACCTCGCCTCCCCGGAGGCCGGGTTCATCAACGGCCGCGTGCTGACCGCCAACGGAGGCACGTACCTCTCCGCGTGAACGCACAGCAGCACAGCCCGACCCGACAGATCACCCGACCCGACAGATCACCCGACCGGAAGGCATCACATGAGCGAGTTCGACGAGACCGACCTGGCCCGCATCGAGGTCGTGAAGGCGCTCTTCGCGGCGTGGTCGAGCGGGGACGTCGACGCCCCGCGCCAGTACCTCACCGACTCCCCCGTCCTGTGGGACAGCGTCGGTGGACTGAAGGAGGGGTGGCCGGCCATCCGCGAGTACTTCGGGCACGGGCTCGAGCGGTATCCGGATCTCGTCCTGGAGCCGACCGGCGAATTCTGGGCGCGCCCTGACGGCCTGGCCCTGCAGTGGCACATGAGCGCCACCGTCATCGACGACTCCATGGGGCCGGGGCACCTCGGCCGGAAGTGGGTCGCGCCCGGACTGTCGTACGTGGTCTTCGACGGCCTGCGGGTCGCGGCCGAGTACGACTACCACGACAAGGGCGCACGGCAGAGGTCCCTCGAGGAGCAGTAGCCGGGCACCCGGGTCGTCAGGCCCAGCGCGCGACCAGGTCGTCGACCAGGGTCTGCACCTGGCCGGGCGAGATGCGCTGGCGGGTCACGAGCCTTCGGAAGAGGAAGGGCGCCAGCAGGTCCTCGACGCACTGGGCGACATCGCGATCGGGCCCGATCATGCCCGCAGCCTGCGCACGGCGCACGACCTCGCTGGCACGCGAACGGCTCTGGGCGAACACCCGCTGGTGGATGTCGGCGAAGGCACCGTCGCGCGCCGACCCCTCGATGAGTGCGACGAGCACGGCGATGTAGACCGGGTCGTTGAGCCGACGGGCGTAGTCGGTGAGGTACTCGCCCAGGGCGATCACCGGGTCCCCGCTGAGATCGACGGGTTCGCGATGCATCAGCTCGTCGAACACCTCGCATGCGAGTGCGGCCATGTCAGGCCAGTTGCGATAGACCGTGCTGCGTGAGACACCCGACTCCAGTGCAAGCCGATCCGGGGTGAGTGCACTGAGTCCGTCCGCGACGAGGACGGCGCACACGGCCTCGTGCACCGCGACTCGACTGCGCTCGTAGCGGGCATCCGTCATGCGCAGGTGATCTCCGCGAGCTGGCCCAGGAAGCGCAGGTGCACGGCCACGCCGATGGCGAGCTGGTCGGCCGTACGCCGGGGTCCTCGCTCGAAGACCGAGCGCGCCGACAGGTTGACGCATGCCCCACGGAAGTGGTTGTAGGCGAGCCAGGTGCGCCACTGATCGGCGGAGTACTCGACACCAGCGACGTCGACCAGCCGGGCCTTCCACGCATCGCCGTCCATGATCCGACGGCCGCGGATGAGGGCGAGGTAGGCCCAGTCCTCGGCGGCGTCGCCGACGTGGGCGAACTCCCAGTCGATGGTCGTCAGGCCGCGGTCGGCGTCGAACAGCGCATTGCCGGGACCGGCGTCGCCATGCACGATGACGGACGGGCCGGTCGGAACCAGATGGCCCTGCAGCCAGTCGGCACCCTGCTCCACCAGCGGCAGCTCGGGTGCGTGGCGGCGGTACATCCGGCGCCAGCCCTCGATGTTGTCGGACACCACCTGCTCCGGCGAACGGCGCGAGGTGTCCAGCACCGAGACGGGCACCCGGTGCAGGTCCGCGACGGAGCGGATGATGTCGTCGAGACCGGCATCGTCGAGACGCACGGCACCGGGCACCTCCTCCATGACGAAGAAGGGCTCCCCCAGAACGGCACCCGTCGGCTCAACGTACTCGACCTCGGGCACGGCGTAGCCGACACCGTGCAGGGCTCGCATGGACGCGACCTCGGTCTCGGTGTCGGTGCCGAACATGCCGCCCTGCTCGATGCGGACGATGACGCGACGCTCGACGCCCGACTCCCTCAGCGTCACCCGCCACATGCGGCGCGAGAACCCACCGCCGATCACGGTGGCGGCCACGACCTCGACCGGGCGGCCGACGTTCGACGTCAGCCAGTCGGCCAGCCTGCGCCGATCGTCGGCGTCGACCTCGACAACGGCGTGCTCGATGCTGGTGTCGTGGCTGGTGAACGCGCGCATGAGCGGGGCAGCCGTGGCCACGTCGGCATCGAGCCACCCGCGCATCTGCGCCAGCGTGACGTCACCGTCGGCGAGCCGGTTGCGACGATCCGGCCAGGGATCCATGCCGCGACCGTCCACGTACTCGGCGACCGCAGCCCACTGCGCCGCGGAGCCAAGCGCCGGATCGGCCAGACCGGCGCGGATCGCCTCGCGGATGACGTCGTCGGGGACGAGCGCCTCCATCAGCGGCCCTGCAGTTCGCGCGCCACCGCATCCTCGAGGGCGAAGTCGTATCCCGCACCCCACACGGGATCCGAGAGCTGGTCGGGTGCATCGACGAGTTCGGTGCTGCAGAACCACTCGTAGGTCTCGCGGTACCCGCGCTCGATGCCGCGCTCGACGGTGAGGCCCAGATCGGCCGCCTTCGCCACCGACAGGATGCCGTGGTGCTTCACGCCGAAGAGGTGGCCGTACAGCGGGCGGCGATCGGTGTAGCCGGTCGGCACCTCGATGATGTCCGGCTCAGCTCCGACGATCCCGGCCAGGAGCATGGTCCACGCGCGTGCCGATGCTCCCTGCCCGGTGATGTTCACGATCTCGCCGCGTGCTGCCGGCAGCTCGGCCATCTCGCGCAGGTTCAGGCACAGGTCGTCGACATGCCCGTAGCTGGTGGTCACGAGACCCTCGTGCGGCAGGAGGATCGGCAGCCCGCGGCGCAGGCGCAGGAACATCGCCGTCTCCATGTCGTGGATGTTGTTGTCGGGCCCGTAGATGGCCGCCGGCCGGGCGATCGATCCCGGGAATCCGGTCGAGGCGTGGCGATCGAGGATGGCCCGCTCCGCGTGCGCCTTGAACCCGCCGTACGTGGTGACCGGATCGGAGGTGGTGGCCGCATCCTCCGGCCAGGGCATGATCCCGCTCGGCTCGTAGGCCATGATCGACGACACGAACACATACGACCCCACGCGGCCGTCGAGCAGGGCGATGAGCTCCTCGAACTGGCCGCCGCCGGCCGCCATGACGAAGCCCGAGACATCGATGACGGAGTCCCACTCCGTGCCTGCGAGGGCGTCGCGCATCGACTCCGTGCTCGTGCGATCGCCGACGATCCGCTCGACTCCGTCGGGAAGGGCCGTGGCCGTGCGCCCGCGGTTGAGCACCGCGACCCGGTGACCCTCCCGGACCAGGAGGTCGACCATGCGCCGACCGACGAAGGTGCTGCCGCCGAGGATGAGGATCGTCATGGCCGAACTCTATAGGACATTTTGTCTCACAACTCCAGGGACGCCCGATAGGGTTGTGCCATGACCGACCCGGGACGCCTGACCCGCATGGACGAGTACCCCCGACACCAGATCGGCGGCACGTTCGACTCTGTCGCGAGCGACTCCGTCCACTGGAACGACGGCTTCTACTTCACCCTCGGCGACGAGGCGACCGGGGCGACCCTGTTCGCCGCGATCCGGCTCTACGCCAACACCGACGTCATGGACGGCTTCGCCTGCGTCACGGTCGACGGCCAGCAGCACAACCTGCGGTGGTCGCGGCGCCTGCGGCCCGGCAACGACGAGATCGCGGTCGGTCCCCTGCGCCTGGACATCGTGCGCCCGCTCGAGGAGCTGCGACTGACGTGCGCGGAGAACCCGTACGGCATCACCTTCGACCTGCTCTGGACGGGCCTGCACGAGCCGCACCTGGAGGACCGCATCGTCCGCTACTCCGGCGGACGCAAGGTGTACGACCGCACGAACTACGACCAGGCCTGCGAGGTCACAGGCACCATCTCCGTCGCCGGACGCAGGCTCGATGTCACACCGGACTCCTGGCTCGGCGTGCGCGACCACTCCTGGGGCCTGGGCCGCACCGGAGGTGTCACCGACGGCATCGCCCCCGTGACGGGCCGCGACCCGCGCCGCGGTTTCGCGATGCGCCAGTGGACCATGGTGCGCATGCCGGACCGCGTGATGTTCTGGCAGTTCCACCAGCAGGCCGACGACTCCGTCGACGGATTCGAGGCCGTGGTCATCCCCCTCGATCCGGCGCTCCCGCGCTGGCGATACGCCTCGGGCCGCGCCACGGCGACGCGCGTCGACGGTCTGCCCCGCGCCGCCGACACCACGGTCGAGCTCACCCGCGACGACGGCACCGTGGACCGATTCCTGCTCGCCACCGTCGGCTGGCCCGTCTACCTGCAGGGCGGCGGCTACCACGACGGCTTCGCCGACCGCCGCGGACGCGGGGTCTACCGGGGAGAGGACCACCACGAGGGCGAGATCTGGGACGTCACACACCCGGTCGATGTGCTGGACCCCGCGGGCTGGTTCGCCCCGCGCGCTGACGCGTGGGCGGAGAACTTCGCCACCTGCGTCAACCTCGACGACCCGAGCGACCGAGGCTTCGGCCACCTCGAATGCGTCCTCGCGCCATGAGCGAGTACTCCCTGCAGCGCCTCGCGGACGAGTCTGAACTGCGCGCGCTGTCCGCCGCGTACGCTCGAGGTCTTGACCGTCAGGACCGCGACCTCGTGCGGGGAGTGTTCACCGACGATGCCACGACCCACTACGGCTCCTTCCGTGGTGGGCCGGACGAGATGGCCGACATGGCCATGCGGGCGCTGAGCGCCTACGCCACAACCCAGCACGTGCTCGGACAGATCAACCTCAGCATCGACTGCGACACCGCGACCGGTGAGGTCTACTTCCAGGCCTTCCACCAGCACGCGACGGAGGGATTCGACCGCTTCATCTGCGGTCGTTACGTCGATCGCTACGTCAGGCGCGAGGGCCGCTGGCTGATGTCCCACCGCACCGAAGTGGTCGACTGGACCCGCACCGAGCCGGTGGCGGACGCGTACTTCACCAGGCGGCCGGAGACCGTGCGCGGCACACGCGACACCACGGATCTGAGCTACCGTCCGCACGAGGCCTGAAGCACCGAGGAGAGGGAGCACCTATGGATGTCGAGCGATTTCAGGCCTTCCTGGACGCCGTCGAGCCGGACAGGGGTGCGACAGTGCTCAGCGCGTCGCCGGTGCCCGGCGGCTACAGTCGCGACACCGTGATGGCCGAGGTCAGGTGGGCCGACGGCAGCACGGAGAGGTTCGTGCTGCGCGGCGACCCGCCCGTCGAGAGCAGCGTCTTCCGCAGCGATCGCGATGCCGAGTGGGCCATCCTGCAGGCGGTCAAGGACCTGCCCGACTTCCGGATCCCGGCCCCCCGGTACTTCGACGCGAGTGGCGAGTACATGGGGTGCAAGTGCATCGTCTCGGAGGCCATCGACTCGACGTCGATGCAGAAGTACCTCGACACCGGGCCCGACCTCGACCAGGCACGCGATGACTTCGTCGCGATCATGGCGTCGGCGCACAACACCCCGCTGGAGACGATCGATGCCGTCATCGACCGCCCCGACAACTGGCGGGACCACATCGACGACGTGATCGCGAACTTCGAGCGCATGCTCGAGGTCATCGGCGAAGACGATCCGATCCTGCGCTACTCGCTGAAGAAGCTGCGCATGAACATCCCGCCCGAGGTGCCGTTGACGCTCGTGCACGGCGACCTGCAGCCGGGCAACTTCCTGCTGTCCGAGGGCACCGATCCCTACATCATCGACTGGGAGTTCGCGCGCATCGGCGATCCGCGCCTCGACATCGGCTACTACCTGCAGATCCCCATGCCACCGCACCTGTACCACCCGGACCCGGAGGCCTTCCTCTCCCGCTACCGGGCACTCACCGGCCTGACCGAGGAGCAGATCAATCCCGCCATCGCCCGCTACTTCCTGCTCCTGGGCACGAGCCACCTGATGATCGACATCCTGCAGGGCACCGAGGACGTCACGAACGGCGAGCACCGCGGTGTCATGGGCGTGTTCCTCATGACGGCGTACGCGCACTTCCACCGTCTCTACCTCGACTACGCCCTCGACTTCCCGTACAGCGCAGTCACCGACAGCACGGAGGCCAGCCGATGATCACCCGCCCGTCGACCTCGAGGGTCCTCGAGGATGTCGTCGAGGAGCTGACCCGCGACATCATGCCCAGCCTCACCGATCCCGCCCAGCAGATCCGGCTGCACATGCTGATGATCGTTCTGAACAACTGCGCGAACGCCAGCGAGCGGGAGATCTCCGTCATGCGCGAGGAGATCCCGGTCTACCTCGAGTTCGCCTCCGATGTCGCCGCAGCGACCGGCGACGCCTCGGTCGCTGCAGCCGTCGAGGCAGGTCGCATGGGCGAGTCGCTGGTCCTCTCCGACGTCATCGGCGACTACCAGCGGGCGAGCCGGGCCTTCTCCACGGCCATGGACCTCGTCATGGACACCGTGAACCGCGAGTTCACCGCGCGCGGCGAGGACATCCTGCGCATGCGGATGGACAACGAGCGGGCGATCCTGAGCGGAGTCTCAGCAGTCGGGCGGTCGGCGAGCTGATCGACCCGGTCACGTGATCGTGTCAGTGACCTGCTCGTTCACCGCCGTGGGCCAGGAACCGAGCTGCGGTGCCTCCACCACGAACCGTCTGCTGATCGACAGGGACTCGAAGGCGACCCCGTCCACGACGACGGCCGGGGCTGTCACCGTGATGACCACTGCCCCCGATTGCGCACCGCGGCGCAGCGTCGCCGTGAACCGGCCGGTCTCCTTGTCGATGTCGACATCGGCGATGCTCGGCGACTCGTAGGCGACGGTCACGGTCGCAGCCAGCCCGGCGCTGGTCTCCCCGTCCAGTCGAACGCTGGCCGCCGGTTCGCCCGACACCACGTCGTCGTCGCGCACCCACATGCCGTCGAGCTTCTGCCGGACCGTCGTCGGATCGTCGTCGAGGTCGGCGGATCCGTCGGCGTTGCGCTCGCCGGACCCGATCCTGGGGGTCAAGGCTCTCACCTGCGGGTCAGGACCCTTCTCGGACAGCGACCGCTCCTCCTCGGCCTCCGTCCGGGCCGCAACGACGGCAGTCGGGGAGGACCCGCCATCGGTACGCGCCTCCACGCCCACCACGTACACCCGATCGGGCTCCAGTCCGGTGATGACGGCCTCGGTCGCCGGGACGCTGAACCGGCGTCCGTCGACCGTGACCGTGTAGGTGACCGTACCCGCCGCAGAGTCGTCGTCCGGCGGGCTCCAGCCGACAGCGAGAGCGGTGTCGGTCGCGCCCCATACGTGCAGCCCCTCCGGGGGACGGGGAGCACTCAGCAGGACGGGCCCGAGGCGCACGACCACACGTTCGTACCCCATGGTCGCGCCCCCTGCAGTGCCGAGGGTGCGGCGCGCGACGACCGTGATCTCAGCCCCCGATCGGGCCGGCACCGCGATGCGGCCCACGCGGTCACGCACCTGGGTGGTCGACCGGAGCACCCCGTCGACCAGGACGTTGACCCACGTGACTACCTGAGGTGGCACACATCCGTCAGTGGGTGGAGCCGTCACCGTGACGAGCGCGGAGTCCGGTGCACTGGAACCAACCTCGACGGTCACCGGGCATGGATCAGTCGCCGCACCACTGGCTGTGGGAGCGGCCGTCAGCGTCATGAGCACGGTCGCGACCGCAGGCAGCACGACGCCGGCTCCGAACGCCGGCCGAGTCCTCACGTACGGGATTCTAGGCGCGACGCACCATCAGTCGACGGGGTAGAACTTGGCAGCGCGGTCCGACAGGACCTCCTTGCCGAGGTCCATCACGATGACGGCCCCGTTCATGAACCGGCCCTCGTCGCTGCCGAGCCACACGGCGGCATTGGCGATGTCCTCGGGCCGGGGTGCCTTGCCACCCGGGTACTTCGAGGAGAGCCGCTCGTAGGCGGCGTCGAGGTTGTCTGGGTCGCCCGTCACGATGCCGGCCGTCAGCGAGGAGAGCGTCGCTCCCGGGCAGATGACGTTGACCCGCACGCCGTTCGGGGCGGCCTCGACTGCCACGGACTTCGACAGTCCGATGACCCCGTGCTTCGCCGCGGTGTAGACGTGTGGCCCGAGGCCACCCTGGACACCCGCCGTGCTGGAGGTGTTGATGATGACGCCGTCTCCCTGCGCCTTCATGATCGGGTACGCGAGCCTGGTGCCCAGGAAGACGCTGGTGAGCAGGATCGCCATCGTGCGCTCGTAGTCGGCCAGTGAGGTGTCGGCGATGGGGCCCGTCACGCCGGAGATGCCGGCGTTGTTGATCATGACGTCGAGGGACCCGAAGGTCGTCACGCAGGTGTCGATGGCCGCCGCGATGTCTGCCTCCGAGGTGACGTCGCAGCGCACGAAGACAGCCGCGTCGCCGAGCTCGGCCGCGAGCGCCTCGCCCTTCGTCACATCGATGTCGGCGATCACGCAGCGGGCACCTTCGGCGACGTATCGCCGCACGATGCCCTCGCCGATGCCGCGGGCACCGCCGGTGACGACGGCGGACTTGCCCTCCATCCGACCCATCAGTGGCCGTCGCTGATCGCCAGGCGCTGCATCATGGTCAGCGTCGCCTCGTCGCGACCCACCGCGCCCGCCGCGATGATGACCCGAGTGCTCATCTTCCAGCCCTCGACGCTCTTGTACCAGGTGTCGATGTAGCGCCCGTGGAGCGTCCACTCCTTGCCGTCGGCGCCGCGATGCCACGCCGTGATGAGGCTCTCAGCGTCCGCGTTGTCGGTGCCGGTGAACGTGATGGAGATGTTGGTGACCGCGTGGGAGGTCTGGGCATACCGCGTGTAGGCGTTCTTCCACGCCGCGCGCAGCCCGTCGTGCCCCTCGATCCACGTGCCGCTGAAGTTCACCCGGGCGTCAGGATGGAAGCAGGTCAACTGGGTCTCGATGTCCGCCATGTCGGCCGCCTTCGCATAGCGGAACATCATCTGCTCGATGTCATGGCGATCCGGAAGCCGGAGTCCGTCGACGCGGTAGCTGGTCATGGTTGCCTCTCTGCGGTGCGGTCGAGGTCAGCGACTTGCATCAAGGACGGTCGTGATGCCGTCGGCGATCTGCTGAGCCGTGGTGAAGGAGTCCTGCTGCTGGAGCGTCGAGGAGATCACCTCGATGGAGAAGGTCGAGTCAGGTCGGTGGGCGTTCCGCTGACGGATGAGCTCGACAAGGTCGAACTCCCCAGTGCCGGGAACGCGTCGGTTGACGAGGCAGTCCTGAAGCAGGTCGTCCGGCATCTCGCTCACGACCGTCCCGTCATTGAACTGCACCGTCGAGATGTACGGCCACAGGCCACTCAGGTGATCGACATCCAGGCCCATGCGGTACAGATGCCAGACGTCCATGCACATGGACAGGTTGGGTCGATCAGCCCGGTCGATGATGGCTGCCGCGTCCGCCGGTGTCTGCATGTTCGTGAAGGGCAGTGGTTCGAGGACGACGTCGACCCCCCACGGGGCCACAACGTCCGCCACGGCACCGGCTCGCGACGCGGCATCGTCGAGCGACCCGGCGTATGGAGCGACAGACTGCAGGCGGGCCGGACGGAAGCGCTCCGCGAGTGCCGGGACCAGCTCCATCTTGGGGTCAGGAGCCTCCTGCATGACCCGAACCGCCTCGAGCTCAGTCAGTCGAAGACTGTGGGCATCGAGCAGGGAAGCGAACTCGTCGAGGTCATGGCCGTCCTGCAGCCACAGGCCCAGCCAACGCAGGCTGATCCCGACATCCGTGAACCCGGCCGCAGCGGCGGCGGCGAAGCGCTCGTCGAGGTCGACCTCAGGCAGGCAGTTGAAGGAGAAGGTGAAGTCCGCGAGGACCGGGGACACCTCAGTTGCCGGCGAGGTCACGTGCGATGCCCTCGTCGATCAGGCGCTGCACCTGGTTGTGGAACTTCGGGATCTTGCACTCGCGGTCGTTGAAGAAGTTCTCCTTGTAGTACGACGAACGCGACGCGGCGGAGATGTCCTCCCACGTCCAGACGTCCTCCCCGACGACGATCTTCAGGTGGTCCCAGTGTCGCTGGGTGCGGGCGAGGTAGTCGGGGTCGTCGGTCTTGTACCACAGCTCCCAGGTCTCGAAGCGGGTCTTGTTGTGCGAGATCGGGACGGAGCGGAACAGCTGCAGGTGCTCGGGGTTGTTGTTGAAGACACCCGTCGGGAAGATCGTGTAGTGGCAGATGGCCACTGACTGGTGGTCGGGGTTCTCCTTGAGCTTCGGCAGGGCCCCCTTGAGCGGAACCACCATCATCGAGTGCCGGTCGAACTCGAAGATCCGCATCTCGCGGCCGTCCTTGACGTCCTGCGGCGGGATGTGATGCAGGGCCGGTGCGTGGTAGAACTCGTTGAAGGCGTCGACGACGACCTTCCAGTTGACATCGACGTACCAGGTGAGCTTCTCCTTGAGGAACATGTCCTCCATGCGGTAGGCGCCGAGGTCGACGAGGATGTCCTCGCCCAGCCACTCCTCCAGCGGCGGTGCTACTCCCGGGCCGGCGAGGACGCCCCACACCCAGCCGCCCCATTCCGCGAGCTCCACCTGGTGGGCCTGGAGGCCGGCGAGCCTGTCCTGGTCGAAGTCCTCGCGATCCGGGACGCCGACGACCTTGCCGTCGAAGTCGTAGACCCAGTCGTGCCACGGGCACTTGAAGCGCCGCGCGCACTCGCCCGAGTCACGGACGATGCGGGCACCGCGGTGCAGGCACACGTTGTGGAATCCGCCGAGGCTGCCGTCCTTCTTGCGGGTGATGACGACGGTCTCGCCGTGGCCCTCCCATACGACGTGGTCACCGGTGTTCTGGAGCTGCTCCGAACGGCACATGATCTGCCAGCTGGGGTTGAGCACGTACTTGCGCTCGAGCTCGAATCGCTGCGGGTCGGTGTACCAGGAGGACGGCACCGTCTCCGACTTGCCCGGGGTGTTGGGGATCTCCGGGGCGAACCGCAGCGGTCCGTCGCCACGGGTGGGCGGGACGAAGGGAGTCGTCATGGGGATCCTCTCGGGCGGGTCCTGCTGAATGCCCCCACCGTACACTTGTCTAGACGACTTCTTCAAGGGTCCCGGGGCGCGCTGCCGCCTCAGATGTCGAGGACGAGACGGTCCCCCCGGCAGCGGGACACGCAGGGCATCATGTAGATCCCCTCCTCGCGGTCCTCCTCCGACAGCAGCGAGTCGCGGTGGACGATCTCGCCGGAGATCACCTTGGTCTCGCAGGTCCCGCAGACCCCCTCGGCGCAGGAGGTCATGATCGGCACACCATTGCCCTGCAGGACCTCGACGATGCTGGTGCCGACCGGCACGGTGAACTCCGCACCCGTGCTGCTGACCACCACGGTGAACTCATGGTCGCCACCGTCGCCGTCGGTCTCGATGACCTTGGCCGAGAAGCGCTCGACATGGGGGGCAGGACGGCCGAGCTTCGCGCACATCGCCTCGACGGCGTCGATCAGGGGGCCGGGCCCGCAGCAGTAGACGGCCGTGTCGGCGGACGCCTCCGACAGCATCTGCTCCAGGGGCAGCAGGCCCTTCTCGTCCTCGGGCCAGATGTGCGCACCGAGGGACTCAAGCCGGTCGCGGAAGGCCATCGAGGCACGGGTGCGGCCGCCGTACCAGAAGGTCCAGGGGACGCCCTTGTCGAAGATGACCTCTCCCAGCATCGGGACCATCGGGGTCACCCCGATGCCGCCCGCGATGAACAGGTAGGACGGTGCGTCGACGAGGGGGAAGTGGTTGCGCGGGCCACGCGTCTTGACGGCGTTGCCGACGGCGATGTTGTCGTGGATGTAGGACGATCCACCGCGGCTCGCCGGCTCGCGCAGGATCGCGATGCGCCATGTGTCTGCCTGGTAGTGGCTGCAGAGGGAGTACTGACGCTCGACGCCGTTCTCCAGATGAAGGTCGATGTGGGCGCCGGGATCCCAGGCCGGCAGCTTCTCGCCGTTCGGGGCCGCGAGTCGGATGCTCACGACACCGTCGGCCTCATCGACGCGCTCGATCACGACGAGATCGCGGTAGTCCTCGTACACGTACGCCATGACATCACCGTAACGGCTCGTACCAGCGCCCGCCGACCCGAAGGCCGACGGGCGCTGGTGAGAGCGTGCCCTTTCCGGGCACCCTTCGACTAGAAGGGTGCTGAACCCCCGTCGACGTTGTAGGTGGCACCCGTCATGCCGCTGCCCAGCGGGCCAGCCAGCAGCAGGGCCATGCCGGCGACCTGCTCGACGGTCTGGAGCTCCTTGGTGAGGCAGTCGTCGGCGAAGGCCTGCAGGAACGCCTCGTAGGTGATGCCGGAGGCGGCTGCCACCTGCGCACCGGCGTCCTTCATGAGCTCGGTCTCGATCGGGCCGGGGCAGATCGCATTGCAGGTCACGCCCGTGGTGCCGTACTCGAAGGCGGTCGCCTTGGTCAGGCCGATCATGGCGTGCTTGCCGGCGATGTAGTGCGACACCGCCGCCTTCGAGGCGATCTTGCCCTCGATCGAGGCGATGTTGATGATGCGGCCGGAACCCTGGGGGAGCATGTACTTCAGCGCTGCGCGCGTGCCCCAGAAGGCCGACGACGCGTTCCAGACCAGGCCCTTCTCCCACGCCTCGTCGCTGAGGTCGCCGACGAGCGCCCAGCCGTCCGAGCCACCCGCGCAGTTGACCATGATGTCGACGGTGCCGTACTTGGCCGCAGCCGAGTCGATCAGGTTGTCGATGCTCGTGCGCACGAGGGCGTCGGTCTCGATGAAGGTGGCGCGGTCACCGGCGTTGAGCCGGTCGAGTGCGTGCTGGCCCTTCTCCGCGGAGCGGTTGCCGAGCACGACAGACGCACCCTCGTCGACGAAGGCCCTGGCGATGCCGAAGCCGATGCCCGTGCTGCCGGCCGTGATGACTGCGACCTTGCCGTCCAGTGAACCCATGTGCTCTCTCCCACGTTTCGATGGCGGTCGGATCACCGCCGTGCCGGTATTCCACCCAAGATCGAACCACTCGTCAATGGAGATCGGAAAATAGGTCGTCCTTGTTATCTGCCACCCCGCCCGACCCCGTCGGGCTTACACCTCGCACCCCGCTCCGCCCGACCCCGTCGGGCTCACGCCTCTTTGGGCAGCGCGTAGCCGGGCTGGTGGTTCTCCGCCATCAGCCGGTTGATCGTCTGGTGCACGTACTGCACTCCCGGCTCGTTGCGGCCGTAGAGCTGCGTCGTGCCCCCGACGTTCAGGACGCCCTTCTGGACGCCGTACCCGGTGATGTAGTCCTCCTCGTACGTCACGTCGTAGAAGAAGTCCGCGAAGGTCTCTAGGTCCGGCCGGGTCTCGTCGGTGATCGGCTTGCGGGTGAGCACGCGCTGCTCGGACATCGACTCGTTCACCTTCGTGGTGGGCAGGACGAGCGAGCACGTCATGCGCTCACGGAAGGCCCCCGCGAACGACATGCCGGGGAAGATCCAGATGATGGCGCCGACATTCGCCGACGGATCGAGTTCCTCGACGTCCTTGCCCTCCTTGAGGCTGTTCTCGAGGTTGCGCAGGGCGAAGCCGATCCGCTCGTGCGGACCGAATCCGTCGAAGATCGCCGTGTTCGACAGGTTCGTCTTGAAGACCGTGTTCGGATGCAGCGACGCGAAGTGGTAGCCCTCGAGGTAGCCCTCGATGGTGACCTTCCAGTTGGGCCCCGGCATCTGCCGCGAGGAGTACAGGTGCAGCTCCTCGAGCTTGAGGCCTTCGAGGATGGGCTTGAAGTCGCCCAGCCAGGAGTCGATGTCGATCTCCAGCCCGGGGGTGAGGCACACGAAGACGATCCCGGCGGCCTCGACCACGGGCAGCTGGATGAGGCTGCGCTCGGACTTGTCGAAGTCACCGAACGTCGACTCCCCGTAGATGCCGCGCAGCTGGCCGTCCATTCCGTACGACCACGCGTGGTACGGGCAGGTGAGGGCGCGCGACTCACCGTGGCCCTGGGCGCAGATGAGGGCACCACGATGACGGCACACGTTGAGCATGGCGTGGACCTCGCCCTTGGCATCGCGCGTGATCACCACAGGCACGCCCACCGCCTCGAGGGCCTTGTAGGTGTTCTTGCCGGGAAGCTCGCATGACAGGGCGAGCGGCAGCGGGATGCGCTTGAACAGGGTCTCGACCTCGGCGCGGAACAGCTCCTCGTCCGCGTAGTTCTCGACAGGCTCCTGCCAGTTGCCGTCGAACTGGTCCGTGGTCTGGTTGCGCACGTGCTCCGCGAGCCTGCGCATCATGTCCATGGCCGCCTCGCGCGCGGCCCCGTCGAGCACGGAGCTGGCAATGTACTCGGGCACGACCTCCGGCTTGAGCTGTTCGGCGACGTCGGCCACGGCGGCACTCCTCCAGGTCACGGTCGGCGCACGTCTGCGCCATAGTTGTCTAGACAACTATGGACGCCAGCCGGGGTCGTGTCAACGCGTACGGCCCGGCGGATCACAGCAGGAACAGGCCGGTGATCAGCGGGGCGACGACGAGTGCGGGCAGCAGGTCGCCCACGGGGACCTGGCGGATGTTGAGCAGCCGCAGCCCGATCCCCAGCAGGAGGACCCCCCCTGTGGCGGTGATCGACGCGATGAGGGCCTGGGGCAGCAGCGAGCCCGCGGCCACGCCCACCACCGTCAGCATCCCCTGCCAGATCCCGACCGGCACAGCCGAGAAGGCCACACCCCACCCGAGGGAGGCCGCGAAGGCCAGCGCGGCGAAGAGGTCGAGCGAGGACTTGAGGGTCAGCTGCTCGATGCCGTTGCCCAGCCCGTCGTTGAGTGCGCCCAGGACCGCCAGCGGGCCGATGCCGAAGAGCAGCGACGACGTCACGAATCCCTCGATGAAGCGCTCCCTCGCCTCCGACGAGGAGTCGCGGGAGAGCCGGCGCTGCAGCCAGCCACCGAACGACTCCAGCCGCGACTCGATGCGGAGCAGGGATCCGATCACACCACCGATGACGACGGCCCCGAGCACGACGAGCAGGGTCCAGTTCGAGCCCACGACGGCGGTGAAGTCCGCGTCTGTGATCGCAACGATGTTGAGCGCACCGATCACGAGCGTGATGAGGCCGAGGGCGTCGGTCACGGTGGACCTGGTGCGCTCCGGCAGGCGGTTGCCGATGAGCACGCCGGCCGTCGCGCCGACGACGATGGCCACCACGTTGATGAGCGTGCCCAGACCGATCACGTGCCGACCCTAGTGACCCGCGGTCGCGCGCGGGGCCGCAGGCAGATCAGCCCCCGGGCATCTGGTCCTGATGGCGGGCGTCGGCGACCACGGGCTCGTTGATGCTCATCAGCACGAACCGGAAGCCGACGTCCGTCGGCCACACCTGCACGCGGGAGATCGACGCATACCCCGGATTGAAGAAGAACAGACGGGGCGAGTCCACCACGTGAGCGAGGAAGGAGTTGGACGCTCCCCCGTGGCTCACCGCCACGACCCTTTCGCCGGGGTGCGCCAGGCCGATGCGGCCGACCGTCGACACCATCGCCTCCCGGAGCTCGTCGGCGTTGTGCGGGGGAAGGAAACCCTCCTCGAACCGGCCCTCGACGAACGCCTTCGTGCGCGCCCCGTCGACCATGTTCTCGGTGCCCGTGTAGTGCGTGGCATTGGACTTCCACTCCCGCAGGCCCTCGTCGATCCTCAGCTCCAGACCACGGGCTCGCGCGAGGGGCTGCGCCGTCTCGACGGCGCGCTTCAGATGACTGGAGTAGACGGCATCGATGCGCACACCGTCGAGGTGGTGCACCAGCATGTCTGCCTGCGCGCGCCCCTCCTCGCCGAGTCCGGGATCGAGAGTGCCGTCCGGCTGCGGCAGGGCATGACGGACGAGGACGATCTCGCAGGCAGTACTCATGGCAGTGGTGTCGCAGCTCAGACCGCGTGGCCGAAGCCGTCGATCTCGTCCGCAGACGGGAACTGCAGGCTGATCATCTCGAAGTACTCCATCAGGCCGTGGTGGCCGAGTTCGCGGCCCACGCCGGACGTCTTGAATCCGCCGAAGGGGGCCCGGGGATTGAAGCGGCCGCCGTTCACGGCGACCTGTCCGGTGCGCATGCGGCGCGCGATGCCGACCGCCGTCGGGATGTCGGCGGCGTAGACCGAGCCCGACAGGCCGAACTCGCTGTCGTTCGCGATGGCGATGCCGTTCTCGACCCCACCTTCGTAGGACAGGATCGACAGCACCGGACCGAAGATCTCCTCCTGCACGACCGTGGCGCCCGGATCGAGGCGGCTGAAGACCGTCGGCCTGACGAAGTAGCCGCGATCCAGACCCGGCACGGGCCCCGGTCCGCCCGCGATCAGCGTGCCCTCGTTCATGCCGATCTCGATGTACTTGGCCACCGTGCGGAACTGCGCAGCCGAGGCCACCGGACCGAGAGTCGTCGCGGGATCGAGCGGGTCGCCGATGACCATCGCGTTGACCAGGGCGGCGGCCCGCTCCTCGACCTCGGCGAGCAGGGAGCGGGGGACGATGAGGCGGGTGGTCGCCGCGCAGGTCTGCCCGTTGTTCACGAAGCAGCTGCGGATCGCGGCATCCATCGCGGCATCGAGGTCGGCGCCCTCGGCGATGAGGAAGGCCGACTTCCCGCCCAGTTCGAGGGCGACCTTCTTGATGGTGCCGGCCGCCGCGCGCGCCACCTGCACGCCCGCGCCGGTGGAGCCGGTGAGGCTGACCATGTCGACCTGCGGATGGGATGCCAGGAGATCGCCGACCAGGGCACCGCGACCGGACACCAGGTTGAAGACCCCGTCGGGCAGCCCCAGTTCGTCGACGATCTCGGCGAGGGCGAAGGTCGCGAGCGGCGCAATGCTGCTCGGCTTGATCACGACAGGACATCCCGCCGCGAGAGCCGGACCGACCTTCGCCGCCAGCTGGTAGAGCGGGTAGTTCCAGGGAGTGATCGCGCCGACCACACCCGCCGGCACCCGGATGACGACGGAGTGGCCGATCCGCTCCTCGGCGGGCAGCTCACGGGCTGCCTCGGCGATCGTCTCGAACACGGAGACCGCGAGGCCCACCTGCACCCGGGCGGACAGGGTGATCGGGGTGCCCACCTCCTGGGCCATGATCCGGCCAAGCTCCTCGTCGCGAGCCTTCAGACCCGCGGCGATCGCCGTCACGACATCGGCGCGCTCGGCGATCGGGACATCGGCCCAGGCATCGAACGATCGGCGCGCCGCGAGGATCGCGCGCTCGGCGTCGATGGCATCGCCAGCCGGGACCGTGCCGATGACGTCGCCCGTCGCCGCCTCGTCGACCGTGATGACATCACCCGATTCGGGGGTCATCCACTGCCCGTCGATGTACAGGTCACGGCGCTCGATCACGATTCCTCCAGGTCATCCATGCGGTCGGTGGGCACGAGCAGCCGGGCTCGCAGGGTCTCGATGGTGTCCTCGGGCACATCCAGGGTCAGCACCCAGTCGTGCAGACTGCCGAACTCCGCGGTCACCCGGGCGAGGAACAGCTCCATGGCGCCACGCGGGGCGCGCAGCAGCTCCTCCGACTGGTTCATCATCGGGTGGTTCTCGAAGTCCTCGCGCGTGCGCAGCCACTCGACGAGGGCGACGACCTCGTCGCCGCTCAGCGCGAAGTCGTCGGCGATGTCGTCGTCGCTCACACCGAGCAGGGACAGCAGGACCGCCGCGACGAACCCCGTGCGGTCCTTGCCGGCCATGCAGAAGAAGACGGCAGGAAGCGCCTCCGGCTGGGCGAGCTGCTCCAGGATCGAGCGAACGGTGTCCTGGCCGAGGTCGAGCATGACCTCGTAGACCCACGCCAGGTGCTCAGCGGCATCGTCGTCGCGGCGTCCATCCTCCCGTCCGCGGCGCCAGGTCTCGGGAAGCAGCGGCGCGTGCGTCGCGTCATCGATGAAGTCCGGCAGGGGGAAGGCGTCGACCTCGGTCTGGTAGCGCAGGTCGATGACCGACGCTGCGCCGAAAGCACGCCACGCCTCCTCGTCGGTCAGGCGGTGCAGGCTCGATGCCCGGAACAGCACGCCCGCACGCACGAGGCGTCCGTCGGCACCGGGATAGCCGCCGAGGTCACGCACGTTGTAGACGCCGCCCAGGTCGACCCGTCGATCGAGGTCCATGGTCATCCGGGATACCCCGGGTGGGCGCGCGCGTAGTCCGGAAGCTCCGCGGGGCCGCTGGGTCGCCCGGGCCACCGCTTCCGCTCGCCCTGCTGCAGGCCTCCGGACGATCGGTCCTCGACCGTCATCCCGTACAGGCTCAGCACGTTGCGGCGGGCGAACCGCCAGCGGCCGTCCTCTCGCCGGTAGTCGTCGAGGTAGCGGATGGAGGTGACGATGGTGGTGTCGGCGTTGCCGAGCTCGGCGTAGCCGATCACGGTGCCGCGCGCGTGGTCGTCGTCATCGAACTCCACGGCATGGCCGTGGGGGTCGTGCCACGTCCAGGTGAACGGGGCGTGCTTCACCCGGAAGTTCTCGACGACTGCCGCACGACCCGTCGTCGTGCTGTGCGGGGAGCCGAAGACCCCGTCGGTGGTGAACAGCTCGCCGAGCTCTTCCCACTGGGCGTCGTCGAGGAGGGTGGCGTAGCGGACGACGAGGTCGTTGATGGCGAGTCGGTCCTCCAGTCGCTGCACGCGCTTCTCGAGGCTCTCGCTCACCCGGCGATCGTACTGGAGGCCATATAAAGAAACTAGCCGGAGGGCAGGGCTTGCCGCGTCGCCGCGGCCATGCCCGATACCGTCCGCACCATGGGTGACATCCCCCTCTACGAGCGCGTGCGACAGGCCATCGTCGCCTCGATCGACGATGGCACCTACTCCCCCGGCGAGCGACTGCCCTCGGAGTCGCGGCTCGCGGAGGACCTCGGCGTCAACCGGCTCACCGTCCGACGTGCGATCGAGGAGCTCTCGCGGGCCGGGGTGGTGGAGTCGCGCCAGGGCTCCGGCACCTTCGTGAGCGCACCCATCGTCCGCCTGCCGGTGTCGCAGAAGCTCTCGACGGACTCCCTCGTGTCGAGCATGACCGCGCAGATCGCTGCACAGGGGCACACCTACGAGGACGTGTTCCTGCGTGCCGCCGTCGTCCGGGAGACCGGGCTCAACGCGTCACTGCGCCTGCCCGACGGCCCGCTCTGGCGCATCGACAACGCAATAGTCGTCAACGATCTCGCGTGGATGTGGTCGCGCTCGTGGGTCCTGCACCACCTGCTCGACGACCCCGAGGGGAACTGGAGCCCGACCTCGGGGCTCTACGGCCAGCTCAACGCCGCCGTGGGCGAGCTGTCGCCGCTCTGGCGCGCGATCATGGCCGATGCCGCGTCCCTGGAGGACTCCGAGATCCTGGGCGTAAGGCCCGGCACTCCCCTGCTCATCCGGGAGGGCCTGACGGCGGACGAGACCGGACAGGCCGTCATGCGCGTGTCGCGGCGGGCGCG